>ERZ507543.4-NODE-4-length-259251-cov-26.8661_pt1 | contig 259251 bp, 256 predicted proteins | sample MGYA00248695_ERZ507543 | MGnify/ENA primary metagenome ERZ507543 (study PRJEB26165, sample SAMN02676189) | human gut metagenome | isolation source: stool | host: Homo sapiens | place: USA | study: EMG produced TPA metagenomics assembly of the C.diff FMT (human gut...
TGAAAACCGTCAGGTGGGTCAAACCACGCGAGAGTTCGAATCTCTCATCCTCCTTATTATCGCGGGATGGAGCAGTCTGGTAGCTCGTCGGGCTCATAACCCGAAGGTCGTAGGTTCAAATCCTGCTCCCGCAATATGGTCCTATGGTGTAGGGGTTATCACGCCTGCCTGTCACGCAGGAGATCACCGGTTCAAATCCGGTTAGGACCGTAAATATGGCTCGGTAGCTCAGTCGGTAGAGCAAAGGATTGAAGCTCCTTGTGTCGGCGGTTCGATTCCGTCCCGCGCCATTAACAACATTATATGCGGGTGTAGTTTAGTGGTAAAACCACAGCCTTCCAAGCTGTTGTCGCGAGTTCGATTCTCGTCACCCGCTTAAGTGTTAAATGGGCCTATAGCTCAGCTGGTTAGAGCGCACGCCTGATAAGCGTGAGGTCGGTGGTTCGAGTCCACTTAGGCCCATCTGGAGAAGTACTCAAGTGGCTGAAGAGGCGCCCCTGCTAAGGGTGTAGGCCGGTAACACGGCGCGAGGGTTCAAATCCCTCCTTCTCCGTTAATATGGCCCGTTGGTCAAGTGGTTAAGACACCGCCCTTTCACGGCGGTAACATGGGTTCGAATCCCGTACGGGTCATCACAATATATAATTATCGCGGGATGGAGCAGTCTGGTAGCTCGTCGGGCTCATAACCCGAAGGTCGTAGGTTCAAATCCTGCTCCCGCAATATGGTCCTATGGTGTAGGGGTTATCACGCCTGCCTGTCACGCAGGAGATCACCGGTTCAAATCCGGTTAGGACCGTTGTGACTTTATATTTTGGCTGCCGTTATGGTAGCTTTTTTTATGAAATCAACCTAACTTTATTTACAAGTAAAGTTAGATGTAGTATTATTATATAGTATATTGGCTATGGCGATAGTGGCGAAGTGGTTAACGCACCGGATTGTGGCTCCGGCACTCGTGGGTTCGATTCCCATCTATCGCCCTTGATGCCGGTGTGGCGGAATTGGCAGACGCGCTGGACTCAAAATCCAGTGTCCGTTGAGGACGTATCGGTTCGACCCCGATCACCGGTATTTCTTGGGACTAGGTAACTTTACCTAGTCTTTTTTTATATCTAAGAAAACCTTTTGCAAATATTTAGGCCTTTTACCTTGAATAAGTGAAATCTTGTGTTAGAATAAGAACGTTACAACTCACTCATTCCCGATAGGATTCACTATCTAGTGAAGATGCCTTGTAACCACAAAATTGAAATGGGGGAATTCAAAGTGTCAGAAAGACATTTATTTACATCAGAATCAGTCTCAGAAGGACATCCAGATAAAATCGCAGATCAAATCAGTGATGCGATCTTAGATGCATTGTTGGAAAAAGATTCCAATGCACGTGTAGCAGCAGAAACAACTGTTACTACAGGTTTAGTAGTTGTTGTCGGTGAAATTTCAACTAATAAGTATGTTGATATTCAAAAAGTAGTACGCGATACGATCAAAGAGATCGGCTATACTAATGGCAAATACGGTTTCGACGGCGATAATTGTGCTGTTTTGACTGCGATCGATGAACAATCAGCTGATATCGCTTTAGGTGTCGATAACTCATTGGAAACAAAAGAGGGTCAAGCAGATCCGCTCGATCAGATCGGTGCGGGTGATCAAGGCTTGATGTTTGGTTATGCGATCGATGAAACACCTGAATTGATGCCATTACCGATCGCATTGAGCCATCGGTTGATGCGTAAGATCGCTCAAGTGCGCAAGTCAGGCGAACTTACCTATTTAGGACCTGATGCTAAGGCACAAGTTACCGTTGAATATGCTGACGATGGTAAACCTTTGCGCGTTGATACAGTTGTTTTATCAACACAACATGCAGCTGAAATTGGGTTGGAACAAATTAGACAAGATATTTTAGAAAAAGTTATCCAAACGGAGATTCCAGCTGAGTTGCTTGATGAGAAAACAAAATATTTCATCAATCCAACTGGACGCTTCGTTATCGGTGGACCACAAGGCGATGCAGGGCTGACCGGTCGCAAGATCATTGTTGATACTTATGGCGGTTTTGCTCATCATGGTGGTGGTGCTTTCTCTGGTAAGGATGCTACTAAAGTAGACCGTTCAGCTAGCTATGCTGCACGTTATATTGCTAAAAATATCGTAGCTGCTGGGATCGCATCTCAAGTTGAGGTTCAGATCGCATATGCTATTGGGGTCGCACAACCAGTCTCGATCGCGGTCGACACATTTGGAACCTCGAAAGTAAGCAATCAAGCACTAGTTGCAGCTATTCGCAAGATTTTTGATCTGCGCCCAGCGGGGATCATTGAAATGCTTGATCTTCGTCGTCCGATCTATAAGCAAACTGCTGCTTATGGTCATTTTGGACGGACTGATGTTGAGTTGCCTTGGGAAAAAACGGATAAGGTTGCTGAATTGAAGGCAGAATTGAATTTAGATTAAAAATTATAACTATTTTTGAGCATTAGTCGATACGGACTAGTGCTCTTTTTATATTAATTGGAGTGAAAAAGCTAGCATGAATCAGCGATAGAGGATATAATCGAAGTAAGGTTTTAAATTAAGCAATTATTATAATTTTTTAAATATTAGGAGGGTCGAATTTTGAAGAGTAGAAAAGAACGTCTTGAGAATAAAAAACAACAACTGTTATCTGAAAATATAAAATCTGTCAAAAAAGCTACGACATATATTGGAACGACTGTTTTGATGGGAACAGCTGGTTTAGTTTTGAGTAAAGCTAAGGCGCAAGCAGATACGGTTCAGATCGATCAAAATACATCATCTAATAATAATAATGAAAATACTAGTGCAAATTCCAATAATATAAATGAACAAAGTCAAGTTTCGGCACAAACAGCGCAAACTCAGATACAAGATCGATCTGCAACACCTACCCAAGACCAAAGTCAAGTTGCTCCAGCTAGTCAAGCAGTACCTAATTCAGCTACTACACCAACAGTCAGTGTTTCACGGGCTTATCCAGGAAATGTGCAAATATTTTTGAATAATATCGCTGGTCCTGCACAACAGGTCGCTCAACAACGCGGACTATATGCATCTTTGATGATCGCGCAAGCTGCCCTTGAAAGCGGATGGGGTGGTAGTTATTTATCGACCTCAGCTTACAATCTTTTCGGGGTCAAGTGGTCAGGCTCAGGGGCATATATTGAGTTACCAACGCAGGAATTTTATAATGGTTCCTACCATACGATCTATGATAAATTCCAACGTTATTCAAGCTATGCAGAATCTTTAAATGGCTATGCAAATGTGATCACGACCCGTTTCCCTAAATCTACGCGGGCTAATTCGGCTAATTATGCAATTGCCGCGCAAAATCTGCGTTATGGGGTATATGGAACATATGCGACTGCACCAGACTATGCGGATAAATTGATCCGAGTGATCCAGGCCTATAATTTAACAGCTTATGATGTTGGGGGTTCGTCAGTTGACACGAATCAAACACCAACGACTAACAATAATAATGCGGGCCAAACGCAAACAAGTGGCAATGGGACTTACACTGTCAAGGCGGGTGACTCTTTATACCGGATCGCTAAAAACCACAATATGAGTTTGCAAGAATTGAAGAGCTTGAATAACTTGAGTAGCGATCTGATTTTTGCAGGTCAAGTTTTAAAAGTTTCAGGCCAAGTAACTACGAATCAGCCAAGTACGAATACAAATACATCACAAAACTCAAATCAAGCCCAAACAAGTGGCAATGGGACTTACACCGTCAAGACGGGTGACTCTTTATACCGGATCGCTAAAAACCACAATATGAGTTTGCAAGAATTGAAGAGCTTGAATAACTTGAGTAGCGATCTGATTTTTGCAGGTCAAGTTTTAAAAGTTTCAGGCCAAGTAACTACGAATCAGCCAAGTACGAATACAAATACATCACAAAACTCAAATCAAGCCCAAACAAGTGGCAATGGGACGTATACGGTCAAAGCAGGTGACTCTTTGTACCGCATCGCAGTTAACCACAACATGAGTTTACAAGAATTGAAGAATTTGAATAACTTGAGCAGTAATTTGATCATACCCGGTCAAGTTTTGAAGGTCTCGGGCCAAGCAACTTCGAACCAACCAAGTACAAATACATCACAAAATTCAAATCAGACCCAAGCAAGTGGCAACGGGACGTATATGGTCAAGGCGGGCGACTCTTTGTACCGTATTGCAGTCAACCACAATATGAGCTTACAAGAGTTGAAGAATTTGAATAACTTGAGCAGTAATTTGATCATGCCTGGTCAAGTTTTGAAGGTCTCGGGCCAAGCAACTTCGAACCAACCAAGTACAAATACATCACAAAATTCAAATCAGACCCAAGCAAGTGGCAACGGGACGTATATGGTCAAGGCGGGCGACTCTTTGTACCGTATTGCAGTCAACCACAATATGAGCTTACAAGAGTTGAAGAATTTGAATAACTTGAGCAGTAATTTGATCATGCCTGGTCAAGTTTTGAAGGTCTCTGGTAAAACAGTTTCTAACAAGCCAAGTACAAATACTGCTCAAAATTCAAATCAAAATCAAGCAAATGGTAATGGAACGTATACGGTCAAGGCGGGTGATTCCTTGTGGGCAATCGCTAATTCACATAAAATGACGTTAAATGACTTAAAACAAGTCAATAACTTATCAAGTGATCTGATCTATGTTGGCCAGACGCTTAAAGTAACTAAAGGTGCAGTTACAACGGCTAATAAGACAAACGCCCAAAGTAGTCCAAAGAAAACATATACAGTCAAAGCGGGTGACTCACTTTGGCGGATCGCTTCCAATAATGGTACGACGGTAAATCAATTGAAAGCCTTGAATAATTTGACCTCAGACATGATCTATGTCGGACAAAATTTGAAATTAAAATAATTTTCTCTTGAATTAGTCGAGCGGTTTTGCTAAGATGAAGTAAATATTTGAACGCAGATAAGGAGTATTAGGAAGAACTGAACTATTTTCAGAGAGTATACGGTTGCTGTGAGTATACAAGTTGGTTTTTCTGAACTCGCCTTTGAGTTTTTCACCGAAGTTAGTAAGTGAAAACGGTCCTTCCCGTTACGAAGTTAAGTGTCAACTTAGTGTTGGAATATGGGTGGTACCGCGGTTTTTCGTCCTATATGGAGTTTATAACTCTATATAGGACTTTTTTATTTTCTAGAAAGGAACTATGGATAGATGAGCTATAATCATAAAGAGATCGAAAAAAAATGGCAACGTTATTGGGATGAACATAAGACGTTCAAGACAACTGAGGATAAGGATAAAAAGAATTACTATGCTTTAGATATGTTTCCTTACCCATCGGGACAAGGGCTACATGTAGGCCATCCAGAAGGGTATACGGCAACTGACATCATTTCACGTATGAAACGGATGCAAGGCTACAATGTTTTACATCCAATGGGGTGGGATGCTTTTGGTTTACCAGCGGAACAATATGCGTTGAATACAGGTAATTCGCCACGTGAATTTACTAAGAAAAATATTAACAATTTTAGACGTCAAATCAAATCATTGGGTCTTTCTTACGATTGGGATCGCGAAGTAAATACGACCGATTCGGCTTATTATAAATGGACACAATGGATCTTTGAACAACTTTACAAACGTGGTCTAGCTTATGAAGCTGAGATCCCAGTTAACTGGAGTCCAGATCTAGGGACTGTAGTGGCTAATGAAGAAGTTATCGACGGTAAGACCGAACGGGGTGGCTTCCCAGTTATCCGTAAACCAATGCGTCAATGGGTCCTAAAGATCACGGCTTATGCGGATCGTTTGATCGATGATCTAGAAGATCTTGATTGGCCTGAAGCGATTAAAGAACAACAACGCAACTGGATCGGACGCTCAGTTGGTGCTACGATCGATTTTAAAGTTGATGGTCAAGATGAACAATTAGAAGTATTTACTACACGTCCAGATACTTTATTTGGTGCTTCAGCGATCACGATCGCACCTGAACATGAACTGGTAGCTAGTTTAACGACACCAGAACAAAAAGCAGCTGTTGAAGCTTACGTTGAAGAGATCTCACACAAGTCTGATCTTGAAAGAACAGATCTAGCTAAAGAAAAAACTGGGGTCTTTACCGGAAGTTATGCGATCAATCCAGTAAATGGTGAAAAATTACCGATCTGGTTAGCTGATTATGTCTTGGCTTCATATGGTACCGGAGCGGTTATGGTCTCGGCTGCCCATGATCCGCGTGATTGGGAATTTGCAAAGAAATATGATTTGCCGATCATCCCAGTCATTGCTGGGGGAGATGTTGAAAAAGAAGTTTACACCGGTGAGGGTGAATATATCAACTCCGATTTCTTGAATGGTTTGACCAAAGAAGAAGCGATCGGGACGATGATCAACTGGTTGAAAGAACACGGTGTGGGTGATAAGAAAGTAAATTACCGCTTACGTGATTGGACTTTCTCACGTCAACGCTACTGGGGCGAACCGATCCCTGTGATCCACTGGGAAGATGGCGAAACAACTTTAGTTCCAGAAGATGAATTACCACTTCTTTTACCTAAGTCAAATGACATCAAGCCTTCAGGTACAGGTGAAAGTCCATTGGCTAACCTCGAAGATTGGGTCAATGTAGTCGATGAAAATGGACGTAAAGGGAAACGCGAAACTAACACAATGCCACAATGGGCTGGTAGTTCATGGTACTTCTTGCGTTATATTGATCCACACAACAATGAAATGATCGCTGATCCTGAAAAATTAAAGGCTTGGTTACCAGTAGATCTTTACGTTGGTGGGGCTGAACATGCAGTCTTGCACTTATTGTATGCTCGTTTCTGGCACAAATTCTTATATGATCTAGGCGTTGTCCCAACTAAAGAACCATTCCAAAAATTGGTCAACCAAGGGATGATCTTAGGTAACAACCATGAAAAAATGTCTAAATCTAAGGGTAATGTGGTCAACCCGGATGATATCGTTGAGCAATACGGCGCCGATACATTACGTTTATACGAAATGTTCATGGGACCACTTGATGCTTCGATTGCTTGGAGCGAAGATGGCTTGAATGGGGCTAATAAGTTCATCAATCGTGTTTGGAACTTGCTGATCGATGAAAATGGTCAATTACGCGACCGGATCACAACGATCAACGAAGGTAATTTGGATTTGATTTACAATCAAACAGTCAAGAAAGTTACTGAAGACTACGAAAAATTGCATTTCAACACTGCAATTTCACAATTGATGGTCTTAGTCAATGAATTCTACAAGGCTGATTCCTTACCACTAGAATACGTTGAAGGCTTAGTCAAATTGATCTCGCCGATCACACCGCATATGGCTGAAGAACTTTGGACTTTATTAGGTAATGTTGGAAGTATCGCCTATGCTAAATGGCCAACATATGATGAAAATAAATTAGTCGAAGATACAGTTGAGATCGTTGTCCAAGTTAATGGTAAGATCAAGCAACACTTGAAGGTTTCGCGGACAGCTTCAAAAGAAGAGTTAGAAGAACTTGCTTTGAATGACGAAAAGATCAAGGCTGAGCTTGAAGGTAAGACGATCCGTCGGGTGATCGCAGTACCAGGCAAATTAGTCAATGTAGTTGCTAACTAATAGTAAATAAAGAAATGAGATCCAGTGGGGGTCTCATTTCTTTATTTTTTAACAGACGAAAATTAAAATGTGTTTGATTTTTTGAAAGAAATTTGCGAAATCAAAGTAAATTGGATAGAATAGAACGTAAACATATTTATAAAAAGGAACATTAATATCTCAGAAAGGATTTTAATAGTATGAAAAACGAACTATCTCGTGCATTGACGCACCGCCATGTACAGATGATCGCGATTGGCGGTGCCATAGGAACGGGGCTTTTCTTAGGATCTGGGAGTGCGATCCAAAAAGCAGGGCCTGCGATCATTCTCGCTTATTTGGTTGCAGGGGTCTTTTGCTTTTTGATGATGCGTGCGATCGGGGAATTGATCTTATCTGATACCTCTAAAGCATCATTTATTGAATTTGTACGCCAATATCTCGGTGAAAAGTGGGAATTTGTTGTTGGTTGGACTTATTGGCTATGTTGGGAAAGTTTAGCTATGGCCGATCTGACCGCCAGTGGGATCTACATTCGCTACTGGTTCCCTAATATTCCCCAATGGGTGACGGCTTTAGCGATCATTTTGATCTTGTTAGCCTTTAATTTACTGAGTGTGGGAGTTTTTGGCGAATTAGAAGCTTGGTTTTCTAGTATCAAGGTTTTAGCGATCATGGCTTTGATCGCGACGGGGTTGATCTTATTATTGACCTCGGCTAATGTTGGTGGTCATCAAGTACATTTGAGTAACTTAGTCGATTACGGTGGCCTTTTTCCAAAAGGATTTTCCGGGTTATTAGCTGCTTTTCCGATGGTCATCTTTGCCTTTACAGGGATCGAAATGGTCGGTTTGACTTCGGGTGAAACGGCTGATCCTAAAAAAGATCTTCCACGGGCGATCAACACGTTACCGATGCGGATCGGTCTCTTTTATGTCGGTTCGATGTTTGTCTTGATGTGCATCTATCCTTGGAACGAGATCGCAACGACTTCAAGTCCATTTGTTCAAGTCTTTTCTGGGATCGGGATCAAGATGGCTGCAGCTGTGATCAATTTTGTGGTTCTGACTGCGGCACTATCAGCATGTAATAGTGCGATCTTTAGTACGAGTCGGACGCTGTTTGTTTTGGCCAATAGCGGACAAGCACCAAAGAAGATGGCTAAGATCAGTAATCGCAGTGTACCGGTCGGATCTTTAGTCTTTTCTTCGTCGGTCCTCTTTATTATCGTGATCTTGAACTATATTTTACCAAGTAGCATCTTTGAGATCATCTCAGGGGTGGCTACGGTCAGCTTTATCTTTGTTTGGATCATTTTAGTTTGGTGCCACTATAAGTATCGGCAACAAAATAAAACCGCTAAAAGTATTTTTCCGATGCCACTTTATCCTTGGACTAACTTCTTAACGATCGCCTTTTTTGTGATCGTCTTAGGACTATTGGCAACGAGTACAAGTACTTTGATCTCGATCATTTTTGCGCTGGTCTGGTTTAGTTTATTGTTCATCCTTTCAGGAAAACTCAAAACCACTAAAGAAAATAATTAAGCACAAACACCTTAGAGTTCAGACTCTGAGGTGTTTTTAAGTTGAAAATCTTTTTTAGTACTATATTTTTTGCTAGAATCTATACTGAAACAGTAGAAAGGAATATATGCTATGAAAGAACAAACGATGAAAGAAAAAATGCTTCGTGGTTCGGCGTGGATGACAGCTGGGAGTATCATTTCCCGCATCTTAGGTGCGCTCTACATCATTCCCTGGTATAGCTGGTTTGGAAGTGACAAACTGCAGGCAAATGCCCTGTATACAAAGGGGTATACTGTTTATAGTATTTTTTTGATGATCGCGATCTCGGGTATCCCTTCAGCTGTTGCTAAACAAGTTGCACATTATAATTCTAAAAATGAATATGGCGTTTCAAAAAGATTATTTAAGACAAGTTTAGTAGCTTTGTTCATCTTAGGGGCAGTCTGTACGCTGGTCTTTTGGTTGATCGCACCTTGGATCTCACAAGGTGATCCAAGGATGGTCTCGATCTATCGTTCCTTGGCCTTAGCTTTATTGATCATTCCGTCGATGAGTCTTTTGCGCGGATATTTTCAGGGCTTTCAGGATATGGCACCATCTGCTTTATCGCAATTGATCGAACAATTTTTGCGAATAATCTATATGTTGTTAGCGACCTATATCACGATCAAAGTTATGGGATTACCATTTGAAGCCGGCGTTTGGCAGTCGACTTTTGCAGCTTTTATCGGCGCTGTAGGTGGAACTCTATTGTTAGTGGGATATTATCTCAAGCATAAAAAAAGATTAGATAAGCTAGTATCTCAGAGTAACGATCAGCTCAAAATAACCAATGCGACCTTATTAAAAGAGGTCTTATATCAGGCTTTACCCTTTATTTTTATTGCATGTGCGATGTCGATGTTTAATTTGGTCGATCAGTTTACCTTCCCTGTGATCATGCAACAAGCAGGTGCGTATAGTATGGCTCAGATCAATGCCTTATATGCTCTATTTGCGGGGAATACCAATAAGCTGATCATGATCGTGGTGGCACTATCGACTGCAATGGCAACGACAGCGATCCCACTTTTAAGTGAAGCTGTTGCTAAATGCGATAGTACTTTGATGAAAAAACAACTATTAGAATCTCTAGAGTTGTTGTTTTTTGTGATGTTACCAGCTGTCTTTGGTATGGCTGCAGTCAGTCGTCCGCTTTATCTAGTATTCTACGGTTATGAGGCAACGGGGATCTTTGTTTTAGCGATCTCAGCGTATGTGGCGTTAGCAATGGGACTATTCAATGTTTTAGGTTCATTATTGCAAGGGATCTATGAAAATAAACAAGCTATCAAATATACCGCTTGGGGGCTAGGGCTAAAATTAGTCCTGCAATATCCATTGACTCTTTGGTTGGGTGTTTTTGGACCACTTTTAGCGACAGGGATCGCGATGAGTTGGGCCAGCTATTTAATGCTGCGCTTTTTATATTTGAAATATAATTTACCGACAGGACAGTTACAAGTTAATGTCAATAAGATGTTCATGGTAGCATTACTGATGTTTGGTGTGACTTTACTGTTTGTAGGTGGTTATTATATGATATTTCCCGGGAATAGTCGCTGGTCAGCTTTGGTGAGTTTGAGCTTAGCTGCTGGGGTCGGGGGATACTTATATTTATTAGCGTGTTTTAAACTCGGTCTAGTACAACGAATCTTAGGCACAAAGGTGACAAGTAAATTACAAAAGATATTTAGGTGGAAATAAGATGAGATTAGATAAATATTTAGCGACGGTGGGTCTGGGAACACGCTCTGAAGTAAAAAAATTATTACGCAAAAAAAGTGTCAGTGTTGACGGTGCGGTCATCACTGACGGAAAATTTCAACTTGATCCTGCTATTTCCCAGGTTATGGTAGGACAAAAAGTACTGACGTATCAAAATTATTATTACTATATGCTAAATAAACCAAAAGGGGTTGTTTCAGCAACAACAGATCGGGTCGAGAAAACAGTTTTAGATCTGTTGGTCGAACCTGCAAGTAACCAAAAACTTTTCCCAGTGGGGCGTTTAGATAAAGACACGACGGGATTGTTGCTTTTGACAAATGATGGGGCCTTGAGTCATGAATTACTGAGTCCCAAAAAGCACGTGGCTAAAACTTATGTTGCCCAGATCGCAGGAATAGTAACACCAGCAACTTGTGTGACCTTTGCTAGTTCGATGACGTTAAAAAGTGGCGAAAAAACTAAGCCCGCCAAATTGAAGATCTTGACTGTTGATGAAGCACATGAGCGGTCTAAGGTCGAGATCACGATCACGGAAGGTAAATATCATCAAGTGAAACGGATGTTTGCAGCGGCAGGGATGAAAGTCTTGGAGCTAGAACGTCTTCAAATGGGGAGTTTAAAACTCGATCCCACTCTAAAACGGGGAGATTACCGTCCCTTAAGCGAGCAGGAACTAGCTAAATTGCGCCATGAAAGCTTGTAGATGTTCAATGATATCGGTCGGTAAAACAACATATTTACTTTGCGAGAGGTCACTGGCAACGGCACTGTGTAAATAAACGGCAGCATCTAAAACGTCAGCTGGAGCTAGTGTTTTGAATTGCCCCATAAAAGCAGCAATGATCCCCGTTAAAGTATCGCCCATCCCACCAGTCGCCATGTAGGGACCGCCGATGGGTAACCGACTGATCGTACCATCTTGGTGATAGATCTCAGTGTGATATTTTTTTAAAACGACGTGAGCAGCTAGCCTTTGTTGGGCACTTTGATTGGCCTGAGGCAGTTGTTCTGCGATCGCTAGTCCAGATAAACGAGCCCATTCGGCCTGATGTGGGGTGTAGATCACCTGACATGTTGGGTGTAAGGGCTCGTTTTGTTGTGCAAGTAGTGTGATCGCTGATCCATCAATGATCAAAGTTGCGGTTGGGCTTACGGTTGATAAGGTAATTTTCAATATCTGTCTTGCAAGTTGATCGAGGCCTAGACCAGGGCCAATAACGATCGTATCAGCTTGCTTTATAGCTTGAGTCAAGGTCTCAAAATCACTGTGATCAACGACCATTGCTTCGGGTAAGCGAGCATGAAGTGCAAAAAAATTTGAACTATCTGTGGCACATGTGACAAGACCGGCACCGGCATGGACAGCAGCGCTAGCCGACATGATCGCAGCCCCACTCATATTTTTATTTCCGCCGATGATCAAGATCTTACCGAAATTTCCTTTGTGACTTTGCTTAGGCCGTGGCTTGATGACTTGTTTTAGACAAAGCGTGGTCAAATTTTTCATAGTTTCCATTTGTATCCAACTCCGATCACTCAAGGTATTCTATGTCCAAGTTAAGTCATTTTAGTATATTTTTCAACTGATAAGATAAGTGTTAAGGTGGAAGTTGTTAAAATTTATGCTAAAATAGGGGAGAGATCGAATCTAAATAAGAGGTGGATTTTTATGACAATCGATTGGAAAGAAGAAGCCGCTAAACGCAAAGACGATATGTTGGCGGACTTAAAGACCATGCTTCGGATCGAAAGTGTACGTGATGAAGCAAAAGGAACTCCTGAAGCTCCACTTGGACCTGGTCCTAAGGAAGCTTTAGACAAATTTTTAGAAATTGGTCAACGTGATGGCTTTGAAACACTTGAATTAGATGGCTTAGCTGGACACATTGAATATGGTGATGGTCCTGAAACGTTAGGGATGCTAGCTCACGTAGATGTTATGCCAGCTGGTAACGGTTGGAATACTGATCCATTTGAACCTGTTGAAAAAGATGGCCGTTTATACGCACGTGGGGCTTCAGATGATAAGGGCCCAAGTATGGCTGCATACTACGGTTTAAAGATCGTTAAGGAACTTGGTTTGCCAGTTTCGAAAAAGGTACGTTTTATCTTAGGAACTGACGAAGAAAGCCAATGGCGTGGTATGACGCACTACTTTGAAAAAATGCCACAACCTGATTTTGGCTTTTCACCTGATGCCTTTTTCCCAATTATCAATGGTGAAAAGGGTAATGTTAGCTTTGTCGCTGATTTTGCTGGAACCAATGGTGGTAAAGTTGAATTAGTTAGCTTCGAAGCTGGTTTACGTGAAAACATGGTACCACGTGATGCTGAAGTTTACTTGAAAGCCGAAGACTCAAAGGCTATTTTGAGTGCTTTTGATGAATTTGTAGCCCAAAATCCTATTACAGGGACAGCTTACTTGAAAGAAGGCAAGGTCTACTTGCATATTATTGGTAAAGCAGCCCATGCCCAAGAACCACGTAATGGTGAAAATGCAGCTACTTATATGGCTACTTTCTTGCAACAATTTGATTTTGGTGGTGCAGCAGCTAACTTTATCAAGTTCACGGCTGACTACTTGCATCAAGATTCACGGATGGAAGCTTTTGGTGTTGCTTATACCGATGAGATCATGGGTGATTTAACGATGAACTCAGGGATCTACAATTTTGAAGCGGGCAAAGGTGGACAGATCACCCTTAATTTCCGTTTCCCTAAAGGTACAGATGAAAAAGATATCGAAGCTGGTTTGCAAAAAGCTGCCCAACCATTAGATATCGAAGTAAAACGTAGTGGTAAATTACAAGTGCCACATTACGTTTCCCCTGAAGATCCATTGGTCAAGACTTTGCTTAATGTTTACCAAGAACAAACAGGTGAACAAGCTGAAGGTAAAGTTGTCGGTGGTGGCACATACGGCCGTTTGATGGAACGTGGGGTCGCTTTTGGCGCGATGTTCCCAGGTGTACCCGATACAATGCATCAAGCAAACGAATTTATGCCGATCGATGACCTTGTGAAGGCAGCAGCGATCTATGCGCAATCGATCTATGAGCTGATCAAATAAGAATAGTTTTAGTAAAAGACTGTCGGATGGCAGTCTTTTTTTGATAATTTCAAAAAAAGGGCGTAAAATGAAGTTAGAGCAACATTAGCCTAGCGGAGTAAGTAACAGTTAGAAAGTTCAAAATGTGAAGCTGGGATTACTTGAGATAAGGACCGCGGGCCATGTTTGCGGTAATTATAGAAAGGAAAAACTATATTTCTTTTGTAAGTATGAACGATGTACTTGTTTGCATTTTATATAGCAGGGAATTTAAGATGAAGAAAGGTTTTTTGGAAAAGAATTCAGCCCAAAGCGATGAGAAAACAACACTATTTAAAGTTTTAAGTCGGCGTGAAGATCTTTTTTTGCGAGTTGATAACAGCTTGTTGCCTAAATTAGACGATGATGCCAAGCTAAAAAAGATGCTTGATACTTTATTACGCAAGCGGTCTAAGGCAAATCGGCGCGAGATCATAAATATCACTCAGCATAATTACCGAATCTTTCTTTAATGATCAATGAGGTGAAGCAATTGTTTTTAACTACAGGTGAAGTCAAGCAAGCTTACACGATCAAAGGGATCGTAAATGCGACCGTCAAGAAAACTTTGACAGCAGAACAACTTGATGAAGTTGATAATTTCGATGAGCTCTATCGGCAAGTTCAAGATATTTTGATCGAACGCGCAGTCGCTAAAGACGGTGACGGGATCATTGGTGTTAGTTTTGAGCCCCAGATCGTCCGCGTTTCAGTGGGGCCTAAATATTTGATGTTGCATGGTTACGGAACTGTGATCAGTTTAAACTAGGTTGCTTGACTATTTGGGTTTTTAGTGTAAAATAGTAGAAGTTAATGCCACTATGGCGGAATTGGCAGACGCGCAACGTTCAGGTCGTTGTTTGGTTTATCCAAGTACAGGTTCGACTCCTGCTAGTGGCATAAGACTTTACCGTTCTTGTAGACTTGTAGGCCAGTGTTTACTGGCCTACAAGTCTTTTTTTAGCTTACATGTGTCGCTCAGGACAATTAACAGAAAAAATGCTATAATCTAAGTATAGTTAAACATTTAAATAACCAGTTGGGAGTGGAGAATTATGGAATTGATCAAACAAGAATACCGCAACATTTTAGTGCCAGTTGATGGTTCCAAAACAGCTGAAAAAGCTTTAGAGCGTGCAACTGAGATCGCGTTACGAAATAAAGCACACTTAGATATTTTAAATGTGATCGATCTCAAGCAATTTTCCGTTAGCTTTGGTGGGATGGTCGACGCTAATGGTGATGCAGTCTACCAAGCATTTGAAGATGTTGAAGGCTATTTGAATACCTTAGTTGAACGTGTAAAAAAACAAGGGCTAGAAGATGTAACGGCTCACGCACGTTTTGGATCGCCACGGGCCGTGATCGCGCGCGAATTTCCTGATGACCATGAAAATGATCTCATCATCATGGGACCAACTGGCTTAAATCCAGTCGAACGGTTATTAGTTGGGGCGGTAACTGACTATGTTACTCGTGTCGCTAAGTGTGATGTTATCATTGCACGTTAAGAATTAATCTATTTTCAGAGAAAGGTCAAGAATGCAAATCAATACTATTTCACTTGTGATCTATGCAGCACTGATCGTTTTATCGGCGTATAATTTACGCTTAGCTTGGCGTTTATCTAAATTACAGACTTCGGCCTTGTTGCGCCGACCAAAAGATATTTTGCCTGATGAAAGTGCGCGCTTGCAAGCGATCAATCAAGACAAGAAGAAATGGAAAATTTTAGGGCGAGTCTTTTTCTGGGTGGCGTTGTTAGTTGCTTTTGTCGGTGAGATGGAAGAATTAGCGTTCTTTCTCAGTTTATATTCTATCTGCAATATCGTTGTATTGCGTGGAAATATTGCAACCCTAAATATTTTAGTAGCTAAATAATAAGTTTGTATGTGAGGCAGAGAAAATCAAACGATACAGTATGATATTATTAGATGGACTAGCGGCTGTGATCGTCTTATTGGCGTTATGTCGTTTAGTGCCTGACCAAGCTTGGCGGTCAGTATTGTATTACTATACGATCAGTAATTATTTGATGTTATTTCCATATAACCGACGCCAACAACTACTAACGAAACAAAGTAAGGTAGTCGTTGAAGAGAGTGGCCCATTGCGCCGTTCTAAACCCAAGACAAAGCGTCAGATCGATAGTGAACTTTTAACTAATTTAGTAAAATCATTTGCGAAAATTTGTTTAGAGATAATTATAGCTCCGTACTATTTTATGGGCTATTACTTTAAGACTGAAAAATAGTGACTTCGATGAGTGAAGTCACTATTTTTTTAGGCTTTATTAAATTAATTTACTATTAATGACTAGTAGAAGAAGAGATCGAAAAGGAGAAAATGCTGGTAGAGATTCAGAAGATATATGAAAATATAATGAAATTTATTTAATTTTTCGTATTGACTAATCTCTAAATGCTTTGCTATAATCTGTTTATTCTAATGTAAACTTTCAGAAAAAATTTATATAGGGGGATTTTCTATGGGTAAACTGTGGAAAAAAATGACGCATAAAAAAGATCCGAAAGAGTATCAAAAAAAGGATGCCCATCTACTTCAAGTTTTAGGTGTTAAGGACTTTTTAGCGTTAGGTGTAGGGACGATCGTATCGACCTCAATTTTCACACTTCCAGGGATCGTGGCAGCACAACATGCGGGTCCTGCCGTTGTTTTATCCTTTTTAGCAGCAGCAGTTGTTGCAGGGCTAGTTGCCTTTGCATATGCTGAAATGTCTTCGGCTTTACCATTTGCTGGTTCAGCTTACTCTTGGATAAACGTTGTCTTTGGTGAAGGCTTTGGCTGGATCGCTGGTTGGGCTTTGCTAGCTGAATACTTTATCGCAGTCGCCTTTGTTGCTTCGGGACTTTCAGCCAATTTACAAGGTCTTTTGGAACCACTAGGCTTTAAATTACCAGTGCAGTTATCCGCAGCTTTTGGAACTAATGGTGGTGTAGTTGATATTTTGGCGATCTTAGTGGTCGTTTTAGTTGCTATTTTACTTTCACGCGGAACATCTGGTGCGGCAGCTGTTGAAAATTTATTGGTTATCTTGAAAGTGGCTGCGATCTTAGTTTTCATCGCTGTTGGTGCAACAGCTATCAAAACAGCTAACTATCATCCATTTATTCCAGCTCACAAAGTCAATGCTGATGGGACTTCGTTTGGTGGTTGGCAAGGGATCTATGCCGGTATTTCATCGATCTTTTTATCATATATCGGTTTTGATTCGATCGCAGCTAATGCGGCCGAAGCTAAGAATCCGTCTAAAACGATGCCACGCGGGATCTTGGGTTCCTTGTTGATCGCGGTCGTGTTATTCTCAGGTGTTTCTTTAGTCTTGGTCGGGATGTTCCATTATTCAAACTATGCTGGTAACGCTGAACCAGTTGGTTGGGCGTTACGCCATGCCGGTTATCCGATCGTTGCGACAGTTGTCCAAGCAATCGCTGTGATCGGGATGTTTACTGCTTTGATTGGGATGACCTTAGCAGGTTCGCGTCTGCTCTATTCATTTGGGCGTGATGGATTATTACCTAAGTGGTTGGGTGAGTTAGATAAGAATAACTTACCAAATCATGCGTTGATCTTACTGTCTGGTGTTGCGATCGTTTTAGGGGCAGTCTTCCCATTTGCCTTTCTATCACAATTGATCTCAGCTGGAACATTGATCGCCTTCATGTTTGTGACGATCGGGATCTACCGCTTACGTCCCCGTGAAGGTAAAGACTTACCAGTGCCAGGATTTAAGATGCCACTTTATCCGGTCTTACCAGCAGTAGCATTTTTAGGTGCGTTGTTTGTTTTCTTAGGTTTAGATCACATGGCAAAATTTGTTACCGGGATCTGGTTTGTCCTAGGACTTTTAGTTTATATTTTCTATGGAATGAATAATGTAGAAAAACAAAAATAGGTAAGAAAAAATGCGTGAAAATCTTTCACGCATTTTTTGTTTCTAAAAGGATATCAAGGCAAGACTAAAGTTGTATTTTCAAAGTTTTGCAACCATTTTTTACGCTCGACTCGCTTTTGAAAGGCTTCGAGCGTATTTTTTTCAAGATAAGCCGGTGTAGGGACGATCTTTTCTGAAAATAGATCAGTTAGCCCGTATGGCGCAATGAATTCAAAATCTGTTGCTGGCGAGTGGCAGATCCCAACGGCACTACAGGTTTCGGGGAAAGTCGCGATCACGTCAGCTATCGTATCTTTACCTTGAAAGTTTGGTCTATGAGGATTATTAAGCGAAATATTAGTCAATTCCCACAGATATTTAGAGTGACGCTGATTTAGTTCAGTTTTACGGGTTAGATATTGTTCATAGGACTCATTAGGATCACGATAATAGATGTCTAAATTTCCAAGCATCAAATTGAATGGTTTTTCTTCGCGTTCAGACCAAACTAGGTCGCGGATACTGCCAGCACAAAGAAAAGCGTCTCCGAGATGCATTTTATCTAAGATCGTAAAAACTTCACGAAATTCAGGTCTTTTCTGGATCAATGTTAACAATTGTTCATCTAATGTCATAGGTAATGCGGCTTCCTTTCAAAGTGTTTCGCATTTTTCTACAATAGCACATCAGTTTGGATTTGGCAAAAAGAAAAAAGCAGTCTTTTTGCTGTTAATTGTCAAGGGATTGAACTAAAATATAAGCGAAGATGTAGCTATATTTTGAAAAGAGGTCTTTACAGATGAAACACTATAAAACGATCTTAGTTGGCCTAGATGGTTCGACTAATTCACTTAGTGCCCTTGAAAAAGCCGGGGAATTGGCACAACTCATGGATGCTAAGTTGGTTTTGGTCACTGTAGTCAAACCAGAATTTCAAGTTGGTTTTGGTGGACCTGGACTTGAGGTCAACACTTTGTCAGCTAAGCAACTTGAAGAAAAACAAGCGCAAGCACAAAAAATGTTGACCGAATATCAAGCAAAGCTACCTGGGCAAGTCAAGCAGCAAGCAGTGGTCGTTCTCGGTGATCCTAAGGTGATGTTGAGCGAAACATTACCGCAGAAGTATCAAGCTGAATTGGTGATCGTTGGTGCAACTGGCTTAAATAAGCTCGATCGTTTTATTTTAGGTTCGACGGCGTCGTATGTAGTTCGAAATACCAAGGCAGATACGCTGGTCGTCAATGAATAGTTAAATTTTTTGATTATTACAGACGAAACTTTTTTGTAACGAAATCTTAAAAAAAGATGGTTAACAAATGCATTCAAAAGTGGTAAATTAGTCAAGTCGAGATCAATTTATATTTTTTGGGAGGATTTGTGATGGGCAACAAACTTGATATTTTGCATGAGTATCAGTTAGCGGAGCAAAAATGTGCCGAGCTCACCAATGTTTGCGAAAAATTACATGGAACTAAACGGGGTAGCCATCTGGTGGCTGTATATGATGCTAAGCTAAAAGATACAAAAGACCGCCGAGATCATTTAGGTGTGATCTTAAAAGCGATGGATGCTGCAGAAGATTAGAATTTGAAAAACAATTACGGGAAGTGATACGTCGCTTCCTGTTTTTTTTAGCATCTGACAGCATGGTGCAAAATGTAGCTTAAAATGATAAAATTAACAAGAGAATCAGTTTAGTAAGTGGGTGGAGCGGACCCATTTTTTAGTTTAGAAAGGATTTTTGGATAGATGCCACAAAAGACAAAAAAGACGCCAATGATGGAACAGTATTTGGCGGTCAAAAAACAGTATCCCGACGCCTTTTTATTTTATCGTTTAGGGGATTTCTATGAAATGTTTTACGACGATGCGGTCAAGGGAGCTCAGATCCTTGAGTTGACTTTGACGACGCGCAATAAAAATGCGGTCGATCCGATCCCGATGTGTGGTGTACCGCATCATGCTGCACAAAATTACATTGATATTTTAGTTGACCAGGGCTATAAGGTAGCGATCTGTGAACAAGTCGAAGATCCTAAGACAGCTAAGGGAATGGTCAAGCGTGAAGTGGTCCAACTAGTGACACCTGGGACGATCATCGACCAAAATGCAAGTGAAGCTAAAGAAAACAACTACTTAACAGCGCTACACGAAGAAAAGGGACAGTATGGTTTTGCGTATGCTGATCTATCGACGGGGGAGATCAAAGTTGCGACCTTAACAAGTACTGAATCGCTCTTAAATGAATTGATGAGTTTGCAGACTAAAGAAGTCGTGATCGATGATTCACTCAGTCAGCCAACGCAAACATTATTAGAACAGTTGAAAGTTTTGACGTCAACTCAGCCAGAAGTGACACCAAGTGCAGAAGTTTCGTATGTAAGTCAAGACCTCCAACAGACTTTAGAAAAGCAAACGGTCAAGCAATTGCTAGCATATTTGACGACAACGCAAAAACGCTCTTTAGCCCATCTACAAAAAGCTGTCCACTATGAACCATCCCACTATTTGAAATTAGATCACAATGCCCAACGTAATTTAGAATTATTGAAAAATTTACGGACACATAAAAAATCCGGGACCTTACTTTGGCTGTTAGATGAGACTAAAACAGCCATGGGAGCGCGTTTATTGAAACAATGGATCGGGCGCCCATTATTAGATCTCAAACAGATCGAGCAACGCCAAGCGATCGTGGAAGATCTATTAGATAATTATTTTGAACGCTCTGGGATCATTGAACAATTGACCCAAGTTTATGATCTTGAGCGTTTAGCCGGGCGCGTAGCATTTGGCAATGTCAATGGTCGCGATCTAGTCCAGTTGCGGACCTCACTCGCTCATATTCCGCAGATCCGCTATATTTTAGAACAACTAGATCAAGATATTTATCGTGATTTCTTAGCTGAATTAGATCCAGTCGAAGACGTCGCTGATCTGATCGAACAGGCGATCGTCGACGAGCCACCACTGTCGATCACTGAAGGTAATTTGATCAGAGCTGGCTATAATTCTCAGTTAGATGAGTACAACGATGCGATGAAAAATGGTAAACAGTGGTTAGCTCAGTTAGAAGCGCGCGAACGTCAAGTAACAGGGATCTCAAATCTAAAGATCGGTTTCAACCGGGTGTTTGGTTATTATATTGAAGTTTCGAAAGCTAATGTCAAAAAACTTCCGCAAGATCGTTATCAACGAAAACAAACGCTGACAAATGCTGAGCGCTTTATCACGCCTGAATTAAAGGAAAAAGAAGAATTGATCTTAGGTGCGGAGACTAAAGCTTATGAGCTAGAATATCAATTATTCACCCAGATCCGTGACCAGATCAAAGATCAGATCAAACGCCTGCAAAAATTAGCAGCTAAGGTCGCTCAATTAGATGTCTTGCAAAGTTTTGCGACTGTTAGTGAGGATAACCATTTTGTCCGCCCAGTGTTGAGTCAAAATGAGCGAACTTTGGATATCGTTGATGGTTGGCATCCAGTCGTCGAAAAAGTTTTAGGTAAGCAAAGTTATATTCCAAATGATGTCAAAATGTCTTCGGAGTTGGATATCTTATTGATCACTGGGCCAAATATGTCTGGGAAAAGTACCTATATGCGACAATTGGCACTCAGTGTGATCATGGCGCAGATGGGATGTTTTGTACCAGCTAAACAAGCCAAAATGCCGATCTTTGACCAGATCTTTACCCGGATCGGGGCAGCTGATGATCTGATCTCAGGGGAATCCACTTTCATGGTCGAAATGAAAGAAGCTAATTTAGCTTTAAAACAGGCGACCCCAAATAGCTTGTTGCTCTTTGATGAGTTAGGACGTGGGACGGCTACTTATGATGGAATGGCCTTAGCCCAAGCGATCATCGAGTATGTGCATGATAAAGTCAAAGCTAAGACATTATTTTCGACGCACTATCACGAACTGACTGTCCTCGAACAAGAATTACCACATTTGGCAAACATTCATGTTGGCGCAGTCGAAAAAGACGGTGAATTAGTCTTTTTACACAAGATGCAAGCCGGTCCAGCTGATCGCTCTTATGGGGTCCATGTTGCAAAACTAGCTGGTATGCCCGCAAGTTTATTGACCCGAGCCGATACGATCTTACATCAACTAGAAGGAAAAGAGGCACCTAAGACGACGACCACACTTAAGGAGGTCGCTCCAGTTCAAGTTGAAGTTGATGATAGTGAGGCCCAACTTTCGCTCTTTAGTCCCGAAGTTGTAACAACAAAAGAACCTGTTGGCAAAGAAATGGACGTCTTAAACGAGATCTTGGATCTGAATTTAATGGCAATGACGCCGATGGATGTAATGAATGCAGTCTTTAAGTGGCAAGAAAAATTAAAATAGCAAGGTGAGACGAAAATGGCTAAAATCCATGAGTTAGCGACTGTTTTAGCCGATCAGATCGCAGCCGGCGAAGTTGTTGAAAGGCCAGCCTCAGTGGTCAAAGAGTTGGTCGAAAATGCGATCGATGCTAACAGTACGCAGATCGATATTTATGTTAAAGAAGCAGGTATCAAAGAAGTTACTGTGATCGATAATGGTGAAGGGATCGCTGCTGAAGATGTCCCACTGGCATTTTTTAGGCATGCGACAAGTAAGATCAAGGATCGCCAAGACCTTTTTCAGGTAAATACGTTAGGCTTTCGGGGCGAAGCATTACCAAGTATTGCCTCAGTGGCCGACGTTTGTTTGGAGACTGCACTTCAGACTGAAACGCAGGGGACATTTTATCACGTGCGTGGCGGCGAAGTTACGGCTCATAAGCCAGCAGCCATGCGCCAAGGTACAAAGATCACGGTAACTGATCTATTTTATAATACACCTGCCCGTTTAAAGTACCTCAGTTCGCTTCAGACCGAGCTAGCAGCGATCAGTGATATCGTCAACCGTTTGGCTTTAAGTCATGGTGAGATCGCTTTTGCACTATATAATAATGGTAAGCGGATCTTGCAAACGGCGGGAAATGGGAAATTGATCCAAACGGTAAGTGCGATCTACGGGATCCAAAATGCCCGACAGATGGTGGCCTTTTCGGGCGAAGACCTAGATTTTAAGGTCCAAGGTTACGTGTCGTTACCTAAATTGACGCGTGCATCCCGAAATTATATCAGTTTACTGATCAATGGCCGGTACATCAAAAATAAGCAATTGCTAAAAGCAGTTTTACAAGGCTATGGCTCAAAGTTGATGGTCGGACGCTATCCCATTGGAGTTATCGATATCCACTTGGATCCTTTGTTAGTTGATGTCAATGTGCATCCGACCAAACAAGAGGTCAGGATCAGCAAAGAAGAGCAGTTAGCAAATTTGATCGAACAAACGATCTACGCGCGTTTAGCTAAAGAAAATCTGATCCCGAGTGCCTTGGAAAATCTCGGCTCAAAACCTAAAACTAAACGTGAACCTAAAGCCGAACAGTTGGATTTTACCTTAGCTGAAACTAGTGATAGTTATGAAGTAAAGCCAAAGCCAAAGCGTTCAACGGCTGAAATAACCCAGGTTTTAATGGGGAGCTCTTTAGCACAGACTCAAGAAACTACGCCTAAGCCTGCTAAAGCACAAGATGTGGCGCTAACTAAGCCAGTGATCATTGAAGATAAGCGCCAACTGGATTCTGACGAACTCAAAGCGTGGGATGAAAAGTATCGAGCAAAAGTGCAAGCCAAGCCAATAAATACCGCTGAGTTAGAAGTTGAACATGCTGATGATCAGAGTAGTCAAACACCGGTAAAAGAAAAATTTCCTGGGTTAACTTATATCGGACAACTCCATGGAACTTATTTATTGGCGCAAGCAGCAGATGGCTTATACTTAGTTGACCAGCATGCTGCCCAAGAGCGGTGTAAATATGAATACTACCGTGAAGCGATCGGTGAAGTTTCCAAAGCTCAGCAGGAGTTGTTAGTGCCGATCATCTTATCTTATCCGACGACAGATACGCTAAAGATCAGTGAAAATCGCGCTAAATTAGCTGAGTTAGGGATCGAACTAGAAGAGTTTGGACAAAACACTTTTATCGTAAGGCGTCACCCGACATGGTTCATCAAGGGACAAGAAGAAGACACGATCAGAGAAATGATCGAATGGTTTTTAGAAGATCATAAATTGACAGTTGCAAAATTTCGCGAAAAAACAGCGATCATGATGAGCTGTAAACGATCGATCAAGGCCAATCACCATTTAGATGATTTCCAAGCTAAGGCTTTATTGGAACAGCTGGCTAAATGTAATAATCCATTCAATTGTCCGCATGGTAGACCAACTTTAGTGCATTTTAGAAATTCAGAGCTTGAGCGGATGTTCAAACGGATCCAAGATCCCCACCAAGGAAAACAGACAGAATTGTAAAAAAGTTCGGTCAAGGTGCTGTTTCTGTGGTAACATTAAAGGGCATGTAGAAAAAGAACAGGTGAAAATTTATGTATGAATATATCATTGGGACGATAGTTAAAGTTACTCCGCGTTATATCGTAGTCGAGCGTGATCAAATGGGGTATTTAGTCTTTGTGGCTAATCCATTTCGCTATCAAGTCGATCTTGAGCGCCAGCAAAAGATCTATTTGCACCAAGCTGTTCGTGAGACTGAGATCATGCTTTACGGTTTTGTCGACGAAGCTGAAAAGCAACTTTTCTTGAAGTTATTGAATGTTTCAGGGATCGGGCCGAAAAGTGCGCTAGCGATCTTAGCTAGTGAAAACCACAGCGGTTTGATCAATGCGATCGAACAAGAAGATGATGGTTATCTGACTAATTTCCCTGGTATTGGTAAGAAAACGGCTAAGCAGATCATTTTAGACTTGAAGGGCAAGTTAAATGATCTAGACCAGACTAAGCTCGTCGGCCAACAAGGGATCGAGTTGACCACGACTGAGCAACCATATTTACAAGAGGCGATCGAAGCCTTGACCGCATTAGGGTATACGAAAACTGAGATCAAGCGCGTTGCTAAGAAGTTGGGAAATTACACTGGCGATTCGACCGATGCTTATTTGCGGCAAGGTTTACGCTTGATCATGAAAAAATAAGTAGAAGGGACTGATTTGGATGGAAGATGAGCGTCTGATCTCAAATGCGGCTTTTGATCAAAATGATGAGCAAACAGAATTGAGTCTACGTCCGCAAAAATTAGCGCAATATATCGGCCAAGAAAAGATCAAGCAAAAAGTGGCGATCTATATCGAAGCTGCCAAAAGTCGCCAAGAGTCACTCGATCATGTCTTGCTCTATGGGCCACCTGGTTTAGGTAAGACGACATTAGCGACGATCATTGCTAATGAATTGGAAGTTAAGATCAAGACGACGACAGGGCCTGCTATTGAGCGACCAGGTGATCTAGTGGCGTTATTAAATGAGCTTGAACCAGGCGATGTGTTATTTATCGATGAGATCCATCGGATGCCAAAGAGTATTGAAGAGATGCTTTATTCGGCGATGGAAGATTTTTATATCGATATCATCGTTGGCCAAGATGCGACCGCTCATCCAGTCAGATTCCCGTTGCCACCATTTACTTTGATCGGAGCTACGACTAAGGCTGGCATGTTGTCGGCCCCTTTGCGCGCGCGTTTTGGGATCGTCGAGCATATGAACTACTACACTGATGCTGAACTAGCGCAGATCGTTACCCGGTCTGCAAGTGTTTTTTCAACTGCGATCAGTGAGCAAGGCGCCTTGGAGATCTCGCGCCGTTCGCGGGGGACTCCGCGGGTGGCTAACCGCTTATTAAAGCGTGTGCGTGATTTTGCACAAGTAGCGGCCAAAGATCAGATCGACCTTGAGATCGTGAAATTTGCTTTGGAAATGCTACATGTTGATGATCGGGGCTTAGATGAGACCGATCATAAAGTTTTAAGAACAATGATCGAATTATACGGCGGTGGGCCAGTGGGCTTGAACACTTTAGCTGCCAATATCGGTGAAGATACGGAAACGATCGCCGATATGATCGAACCTTATCTCTTACAGATCGGGTTTATCAAACGAACTACTCGGGGGCGTGTGGTGACCCCGTTGGCGTATGAGCATTTACACCTACCATATAACAAAAATTAAAGAGGATGATTTTTTTGACAGAAGAACATTTAACGACCGAAGATTTTGATTATGATCTACCCGAAGAATTGATCGCACAAACACCGTTAGAGCATCGCGACCAATCACGGATGTTAGTTTTAGATTCTAAAACAGGAGAATATCAAGATGACTATTTTTACAATGTGATCGACCGCTTAAACCCTGGTGATGCTTTAGTCATGAACGATTCACGCGTTTTACCAGCTCGGATCTATGGCGTCAAACCAGATACTGGTGGACATTTAGAAGTGCTACTTTTAAATAATATCAAAGGTGATCAATGGGAGACCTTGGTCAAACCAGCTAAACGGGCTAAAGTTGGTACTAAGATCAGCTTTGGCAACGGTGAATTAACGGCCGTTGTCAAAGAAGAACTTGAACATGGAGGTCGCATCGTTGAATTTGAATACGACGGTATCTTCCTAGAAGTCTTAGAAAGCTTGGGTGAAATGCCATTACCACCATACATCAAGGAAAAATTAGACGATCCTGAAATGTATCAAACAGTTTATTCTAAAGAAGTCGGTTCGGCAGCTGCTCCTACAGCTGGGCTCCACTTTACGGAAGAATTACTGGCTAAGATCGAAGCTAAAGGTGTCAAATTAGTCTATCTGACACTACATGTTGGTTTAGGAACTTTTAGACCAGTCAGTGTGGACAACATTGAAGAGCACAAGATGCACAGTGAATTTTACCGTTTGTCAGAAGAAGCAGCAGAAACATTAAATGAAGTTCGCAAAAATGGTGGTCGGATCGTAGCTACGGGTACGACTTCGATCCGGACGCTAGAAACGATCGGAAGCAAGTTTAACGGTGAGATCAAGGCTGATAGCGGTTGGACCGACATCTTTATCAAGCCAGGTTACGAATGGAAAGTGGTCAATGCCTTTATCACTAATTTCCATTTACCAAAATCAACACTAGTAATGTTAGTTTCAGCCTTTACAGGGCGTGAAAATATTTTGAATGCTTATCGCCACGCAGTTGAAGAAAAGTATCGCTTCTTTAGCTTTGGTGATGCAATGTTTATTTATTAAAACAAGTATGAGTTCCCTAGAAAGATGAAATGTGGGGGATAAGATAAACAAGAATTAAGAAAGGAAGTATATAATTCTTTCTAAATGGCATAATGTATATGCTATTCCACATTTTTATAGCACGAATAGATGACTGAACCAGCAATTAAATATCGTTTGATCAAAAAAGAAAAACATACTGGCGCACGTTTAGGTGAGATCATCACCCCACATGGAACATTCCCAACACCGATGTTCATGCCAGTTGGGACCCAAGCGACCGTAAAAGCTATGTCACCAGAGGAACTAAAAGCCATGGGGGCTGGGATCATTTTATCCAACACCTATCACTTATGGTTACGTCCTGGTGAAGATCTAGTCAAAGAAGCCGGTGGTCTGCATAAATTTATGAACTGGGATCAAGGTATCTTAACTGATTCCGGTGGCTTTCAGGTCTTTTCACTAGCTGATATGCGTAATATTACAGAAGAAGGCGTCCATTTCAAGAGCCACTTGAATGGGGCACCGCTTTTCTTGTCACCGGAAAAGGCGATCCAGATCGAAAATGCTTTGGGCTCGGATATCATGATGAGTTTTGATGAATGCCCACCATTTTATGAAAGTTATGATTACATCAAAAAATCAGTTGAACGGACAAGTCGTTGGGCCGAACGTGGCTTAAAAGCACACCAAAATCCTGAAAAGCAAGCATTATTCGGGATCGTTCAAGGGGGCGGGCACGAAGACCTACGTAAGTTAAGCGCCCGTGACCTCGTTTCGTTAGATTTCCCAGGTTATTCGATCGGGGGACTATCAGTTGGTGAATCTAAAGCCGAGATGAATCGCGTCTTAGACTTTACGACACCGTTACTTCCTGAAGACAAACCACGTTACTTGATGGGTGTCGGTTCCCCAGATGCTTTGATCGATGGGGTCTTACGTGGGGTCGATATGTTTGATTGCGTCTTGCCAACACGGATCGCACGCAATGGTACATGTATGACATCACATGGACGTTTAGTCGTTAAAAATGCTAAATATGCGCGTGACTTCTCACCGATCGATGATAACTGTGATTGCTACACTTGCCGCAATTACACACGTGCTTATGTGCGTCACTTATTCAAAGCTGATGAGACCTTTGGCTTGCGTTTGACGAGTTATCATAACTTGTATTTTTTGCTCAATTTGATGAAGCAAGTTCGCCAAGCAATCATGGATGATAATCTGCTCGAATTTAAAGAACATTTCTTTGAAGAGTACGGTTTGAATGTTAAAAATCCAAAAAACTTTTAGTTCTTAAGGCAATTACGCTAGTTTTTAACAGATTTTTTTGATACAGTTATAAAGAACACATATACTAAGGAGGCAAATATTGTGAATTCTTCAATTTCAACAATTGTAATGTTTGTTGTTTTGATCGGTTTGATGTATTTTATGATGATCAGACCACAAAAGAAGCAACAACAACAACATCAAGAAATGATGAACGCATTGAAACCAGGCGATGAGATCGTAACTATCGGTGGTTTACATGGGGTCGTAAGTGAAGTAAATGCAGATAAAAACATCGTAACGATCGATTGCGATGGGGTTTACCTTGACTTTACTCGTTCAGCTATCGCACGCGTTTTAAAGAAAGCGGCTGAAACAACGACAACAGCCACAACGACTGAAGCCAAAAATGACTCAGTTGTGGCAGATGAAACAAAAGAAGATAAATAATTTTGGGGGATGTCTGTGTGACATCCTTTTTTAGTAGACTTTACTTGCGAGTTTTAGTAAAACGGAGTATTATGAAACAAACTAAATTGATGCCTGAGCATCAGTGGGGAGGAATTTTAAATGAGAAAATTAGGTGTTATCGGAATTGGTAATGTTGGTGTAACTGTGGCTTATACGATCGTTTCTCAAGGGATCGCTGATGAACTTGTGATGATCGATGCCAATGATAAAAAAGTCTTGGCTGAAAAGTTGGACTTTGAAGATGCAATGCCACGGATGCCATATCACACCGAGATCAAGATCCAAGATTATGCTGATCTAAAGGATGCCGATGTTGTGATCACTGCCTTTGGTGATATTCAAGCCAGTGTCAGAACCGGTAATCGTTTTGCCGAATTTGAGATCAACAGCAAAAATGCGGTCGAAGTAGGGCGTAAGTTAAAAGAAGCTGGTTTTAATGGGGTCTTGATCAATATTTCCAACCCATGTGATGCGATCACGACGATCTTGCAACAAGAGACTGGTTTACCTCGCAACCGTGTCTTTGGAACGGGGACTTTCTTGGATACCGCGCGGATGCAACATGTAGTGGGTGACTACTTGCATCAAGACAGTCGTAATATCGATGGCTATGTTCTAGGTGAACATGGTAATTCCCAATTCAACGCTTGGTCAACGGTTCGGGCTAATAATAAGCTGATCACGGAGATCTTGAGTCAAGCTGAGATCGAAGCTTTGGATAGTAAACCATCTGAAGGGGCTTGGACCGTGGCAAGCGGTAAGGGTTATACTTCTTATGCGATCGCAACTTGCGGGGTGCGTTTAGCGCAAGCAGTCATGTCTAACGCTAAATTGTTTGCTCCGGCTTCAGTATATGTTGAATCTCTAGGGACATACATCGGTTATCCAGCGATCATCGGAGCTGATGGGGTCGAAGAAGTAGTTGAGCTCAAGTTGAATGCTAAAGAAGAAGAACAATTGGCACGCTCAGTCCAATATATCAAAGATCACGTAGCCCAACTCGGTAAGGATTAAACCAAGCGTGTGAGAGCCTAAAGAAACGTCAGGATGCAAGTGCATTCTGGCGTTTTTTTAGTATTTGTTAGGTGTTATAGCATAAAAAAATAGGCACCTTGCCAACGCAAAGTACCTATCTAAAAATTAAACTTTTAATTTAAAGGTTCGAGTGTAAAATTAAGTTCCAGTGGTTTATCAGCTTTGAGCCAGTAAGCTTCGTGAACTGGTGCGCCCCAAGAATCATCCCCGCCGACACCCATTTGGTCAGCCATGAGACGTAACCAAGCAAAGCGCATTGGTGGTAATTCATCTTGATGGAGCGCTTCTTCAAGCATCATCGTGCTATACGGTAAAAGGCTAGCTGAAAATGCGTGTTTATCAGCGCTGATCGTTAAGCCAAGGTCTTTGTCATCCGTAAGTGCTAAGGCACGGACATCACAGTGGTTACCGGTCTCTTGTGGAACTAAATAAGGAGCGACACTATCTTTTGCAGTCGTAGTAAATGTTCCTAAGCGAGCTCCTAGTTTACGGTCGAGATAATTTTCGGCTGGACCGCGACCATAGTAAGTCATGTTGTCGTACTTAGCAGGTAACTTGAATTCAAGCCCAAATGTCGGTAAGGATGGCAAGTCGGGATGCCCTGGATATTTGGCATTGACGTTGACTTTACCTGTCCCATCGACCAAATATGTGACCTGAACAGTGACTTGCTTTGGTAATGGCAGTTCATAGGTGTAGCTTACTTCAACGGCGTGTTCTTTAGGTGTGACTTGAAGATCAACGACCTTGGCAAATTTGCCAGCACCTAACCACATTGCACGTTCAAAGCCATGACCACAGCCACGGTCATTATCAGTCATTGGACGCCAGAATAATAGTTGTGGCGTTCGCATGATAAATTCTTGGCCACTGTATTTAAGTGAGACTAAACCACCTTTGTCTTTAGATAAGAGCACTTCGAAGTTCTTACCCGAGATCCCGATATTGACATCACCCATAGCGACTTTAGGTGTACCCTGAGCTTTAAATTTAGGTAAAGCTTGGCGGATCACTGTTTGTCCAAAGTTGATCTCAAAGCCAGCTTTAGCCCAAGCTGTATCCTTGGCTAAATGTTGTTGAACTTCATAGATGATCTCACCTGTTTCGGGTAGTGGAAGCTCAAGGTCAAAGTGCTTGCTTTCTTGCGGTAAGACGATCAATTGATAGTCTTTTTCAAAAATAACTTTGCCGTCTTGTAAGACCCGAGCAGTAAAGTAGCTATCGGCACTATTAGTGAACAAGCCATCATTAGTCAAGGTGACACCCGTTTCATCGGGTTCGATCTTAATGTCAGCGTATAGATGCTTGACTTCTTGGGCTTTAGGTGAGATCATCCGGTCAGCAAAGACTAACCCATCGCCACAGAATTCATAATCACTTGGGCGGTCGTTAAAATCGCCCCCATAAGCTAAGCGCGTCGTATCACCTAATTTTTGATAGATCGCTTGGTCAATGTAATCCCAAATAAAGCCACCTTGATAGTGTGGATATTTTTCGAGTTTAGTGTAGAGGTCTAAGCCACCGACTGAGTTCCCCATCGCATGCATGTATTCACATGAGATATATGGCTTTTTAGGCTCGTTTTGGAGATATTCTTCGATCTCATGTGGTTTAGCGTACATTCGACTTTCGATATCTGTAATGTAGTCAAATTCGCGGTTCCAAGTCACACCTTCGTAATGAACGACACGGGTTGGATCTTTGTGACGTAAATAATCGCCCATGGCTGCAATATCTGTTCCAGCATAAGATTCATTACCTAACGACCAGATGAGCACGCTAGGGTGGTTTTTATCACGTTCAAACATGCTGTTTGCACGATCGATACAGGTCGGTTCCCATTCTGGGAGGTTGCCAGGGATGTTCCACGATGGTTCGCAGGCACCGAGTTTTTGCCAAGAACCGTGGGATTCAAGGTTAGCTTCATCGATCAAATAGATCCCATATTCATCACATAAACGATACCAAAGCGTTTGGTTAGGGTAGTGCGATGTCCGCACGGCGTTAATGTTATGGCGCTTCATAAATTTGATATCCCATAGCATATCTTCTTTGGTGATCGCCCGGCCGAGTTTAGGATCAAATTCGTGGCGGTTGACCCCTTTAAAGAGGATACGTTTACCATTTAGCAACATTAGCCCATCTTGGATCTCGAAGCGTCTAAAGCCGACTTTTTCCGGAACAAATTCGAAAACAGCTCCGTCTTTATCTTCTAAAGTCAATTCGAGTGTATATAGATTTGGAAGTTCAGCACTCCAAGGCGCTACTTGACTCAATTCTTGGCCTAAATTGATCGTTTGGGTCAAAGGTACTTTGGTCTCAAAAGCAACGCGCTTATCGGGATCTAAGAGGCGCGCATGTAAAAAGTTATCGTCAGTTTGCCCAGTTACAGTTGCTTTTAGTTCAAAAATGCCGGTCTCGTAATCATCATCTAAGTTTGCGGTAACATGGATATCAGCTAGATGAGCTTTAGGCAAAGCATACAAGAAGACATCCCGGAAGATTCCGTTCAAGCGCCAGAAATCTTGGTCTTCGATCCAGCTAGCACTGCTGTATTTGAAGACTTCAACGGCTAAGTGGTTTTGACCTTCAACTAAATATGGTGTCAGATCAAAGTCACTTGGAGTAAAGGAATCTTCACTATAGCCGATAAAGTGGCCGTTCAACCAAACATAAAAGGCAGTCGCGACCCCTTGAAATGAAATATGAACGGGCTTATCTTTTAGCGCATGATCTAATTCAAAGGTCTTGATATAAGATGCGATCTTATTTTTCTTAGGTAATTTAGGGGGCCGGAGTTCTTCGTGACCATCCCATGGATATTGGGTATTAACATATTTATGACCATCAAATCCTTGTGTTTGCAAATGACCGGGAACTTGAATGTAGTCAAAACGGCCAAAGTCAAAATCTGGTTTGATAAAATCAAGTTTTTGACTAGCGATATCAGGTTCGAGATGAACGCGCCAAGTTCCATTTAGACTTTGGTTTAGTGAATTTTTACCTGTTTTAGCACTGTAAAACTCGTGGTCGGAATGAGCGGCTAAACGATTTACGGCAAAGACAGTTGGGTCTTCAAGCCAAGATAATTTTGGTTTTGTTACATGCATCAGTAGGCTTCCTCCTTGGATAGATAGTAATTTTTAAGTTCTTGCTACATCTCTATCGTAAACGATTACATTTAGATATTCAAGTTATATTTAGTAAAAATATTACTTTTTAGGGAAAATTAAATTACTAAAATATCTGATGGGTTATGGATAGAGTGCAGTGTTAAAAGTCAAGTGATACGACTTCAAATATTAATTTAAGTAATTTTTAGTAAATAATACTTGATTTATCTTTTGAAAGCGGTTAATATTAGAGTTGTAAAAGAAATAGTAATTATAGTTAGGAGAATTATGATGGAAACAAAAGAACGCCCTGTAAGTAAATTTACTTCACGTTTATCATATACTTTTGGCGCTTTTGGTAATGACGTATTTTATGCTGCCTTATCAAGTTATTTGATCATGTTCATTACCTCACACCTTTTTAATACAGGTGATAAAGCAACTAATAACCGTTTGATCAGTTATGTGACTTTGATCATCATGATCTTGCGGATCGTTGAGTTATTGATCGATCCTTTTATCGGAAATGCGATCGATCGAACAAAAACGCGTTGGGGACATTTTCGTCCTTGGGTCGTAGTCGGTGGGACGATCAGTTCGATCGCACTTTTGATCTTATTTACTAATATGGGGGGCTTGAATAAATCAAACCCTTGGTTATACCTCTTTATCTTTGCCGTATTGTATATCACGATGGACATCTTTTATTCCTTTAAGGATATCGGTTTTTGGTCGATGCTACCAGCGCTTTCCTTTGATTCACGGGAACGTGAAAAGATCGCAACGTTAGCTCGTATCGGTTCAACGATCGGTGGTTCTTTAGTCGGGGTCGTCGTAATGCCATTGGTGTTATTCTTCTCACTTCAAAGTAATGGTGGGACTGGTGATGATCGTGGTTGGTTCTGGTTTGCCTTTATCGTCTGTGCTACCGCCTTTCTTAGTGCGTTGGCTGTTGGTTTTGGGACCCGCGAAGTTGAAAATGATCTCCGGAAAAACGAAGAAGATACAGCTGGTATCGGCGCTGTCTTAAAGATGTTAGTCAAAAATGACCAATTGTTATGGGTAGCGATCGCTTATCTCTTCTATGGTATCGGGATCAACTTGGTAAATGCGCTTGAATTGTATTACTTCACGTATATCATGGGCTTTTCTAAAGGCTTCTCGATCCTTTCATTCATCAATATGATCGTCGGGCTTTTCTCGGTCGCTTTCTTCCCATTCTTAGCGAAGAAGTTCAGCCGTAAGCCATTATTTATCGGATGTTTAACAATGATGTTGATCGGTCTAGCAGTCTTTTCTGTTGCCGGAAGCAATTTGGCTTTAGTTTTATTTGCAGCTGAATTGTTCTTCATCCCACAACCAGTTGTCTTCTTGATCATTTTGATGATCATCACTGACTCAGTTGAATATGGTCAATGGAAATTAGGTCACCGTGATGAATCATTAGCCTTATCCGTTCGTCCGTTAGTCGATAAATTCGGTGGGGCTATCTCCAACGGTGTTGTTGGTCAGATCGCTGTTTTAGCTGGGATGACTACGGGTGCGACAGCTTCTTCTATCACAGCAAGCGATCAATTTACCTTCAAGATCATGATGTTTGCGATCCCAGCAGTCATGATGTTGATCGGGATGTTTATCTTTGCTAAGAAGATCACTTTGACCGAAGAACGTCACGCACAGATCGTGGCTGAGTTGGAAAAAACTTGGGGTGATCAATTTAGCAGTGAAAGTAGCGAAGCCGGTGTCTTGATCAAAGATGATGAATTGACAGCCATGGTACCTGTAGCTGGTAAAGTAGTAGCTTTAAATGATGTCTCTGATCCAACCTTTGCTTCGGGCAAGATGGGAGCCGGTGTTGCGATCGTTCCTAGTGATGGTAAAGTTTATGCTCCATTTGATGGGGTCATCAAGACAGTCTTTGTCACACGCCATGCGATCGGCTTAGTTTCCGACAATGGGATCCCAGCTTTGATCCACGTTGGTATCGGAACTGTTAAGATGAAAGGGACAGGTTTTGTAACTTATGTCAATGAAGGACAACATGTGACAAAAGGTGAACAGATCATGGAATTCTGGGACCCAGCGATCAAGAAGGCTGGCTTAGATGATACGGTGATGTTTACATTTGCTAACTCAGATCTCTTTGAAAAATTTGAAGTTGAAGTCAAGCCTGGGACAGAAGTAAGTCATACAGATGTCGCAGTCGAGATCGAAAAATAGTTTTACTAAAAACCTCGCTGGTAACCCGGCGAGGTTCTTTGCGGTCGATAAGTAAACTATTTTAGTTGAAAAAAGTTTAATTTTCGGCTACAATACAGGAAATTATACCAACGAAAAGAGGGCGCTTAGATGAACTATCAAGAACAAGATCCACAATTATGGGCAGCTATTGCAGCAGAAAAGAAACGCCAACAAGGAAATATCGAGTTGATCGCTTCAGAAAATATCGTTTCTGAAGGGGTCTTAGCAGCGCAAGGCAGTGTTTTGACCAACAAATACGCTGAAGGTTATCCAGGGAAACGTTATTACGGTGGTTGTGAGTACATCGACGTTGTAGAAGACTTGGCGATCGACCGTGCAAAAGAACTTTTTGGAGCTAAATATGCTAATGTTCAACCGCACTCTGGTTCACAAGCTAATGCAGCCGCATATCGTTCCTTGATCGCACCAGGTGATACGGTCTTGGGGATGGATCTTGCTAGTGGTGGTCATTTGACGCATGGATCGCCCGTCAACTTTAGTGGGCAAACATATAATTTTGTCAGCTACGGTGTTGATAAGGAGACAGAACGCTTAGATTATGATGCGATCTTAGCTTTAGCCAAAGAGGTCAAGCCTAAGTTGGTCGTAGCTGGTGCCAGTGCGTACCCACGTGAGATCGATTTTGAACGCTTTGGTCAGATCGCTAAAGAAGTCGGAGCTTACCTGATGGTCGATATGGCGCATATCGCAGGCTTAGTTGCAGCGGGTAAACACCAAAATCCAGTGCCGTATGCTGATATCGTAACGACTACGACACACAAAACTTTACGCGGACCACGGGGCGGTTTGATCTTGACCAACGATGAACAATTGGCTAAGAAGATCAATAGTGCTGTTTTCCCTGGCTTACAAGGTGGTCCTTTAGAACATGTTATCGCGGGTAAAGCAGTTGCTTTTGGTGAGGCATTGCGTCCCGAATTTAATGATTACGCTGCTCAAGTTATCAAGAATGCTCAAGCGATGGCAGAAGTGTTTGCACAAAATGATAAAGCCCGACTGATCTCTGGTGGGACGGATAATCATTTGTTGTTAGTTGATGTTTTAGGCTTTGGCTTGAATGGTAAAGAAGCAGAACAATTGCTCGACAGTGTTTCTTTGACCGTCAACAAGAACTCGATCCCATTTGAAACGCTTAGCCCATTTAAGACGAGTGGGATTCGCTTAGGTACGCCAGCAATCACGAGCCGTGGCTTTGATGAAGCCGATGCTAAGCAAGTTGCTGAATTGATCTTAGCAGTCCTTGAATCAAAAGGTGAAGCCGAAGTTTTAGCTGATGTGAAAGCTAAAGTAGCTCAGTTGACAGCCGCTCATCCGATCTATGAATAGAAAATAATACAAAAGACCGTAAAAACGCAACCACGTTTTTACGGTCTTTTTTGGTATGAACTAATTTAAGCTACTGTCACGCTTGATCAATTTAGTTGCCAAGGTCACCATTTCGGGTGTCTCTTGATCTTGTTCAGCTAAGGTACTGAGTAAAGTCACCGCTGAACGTCCCATTTGTTCGGTGAAGACTTTGATACTGCTGAGAGCGGGAAAAGCAAATTTAGCTAAAGATGTGTCATTAAATGAGATCAAGCTGACACGCTCGGGTACAGGAATATCATTTTCTTGTAATGCGCGTAAAGCTCCGACGGCGATCGCATCGTTAGCGATGAAGAAAGCTTGCGGTAAGTCTTCGCCTAACTCTTTGATCGCTTGATTCATCATCTGATAACCTGATTCAGGTGAGAATTTTCCGATGTAAACATAACGCGGATCGTAAAGTTTTAGATCGCTCAAATAGTTTTTAAATGATCTAAAACGGGGATCGATCAAGGAATCGGTTTGATCGGCGGTTTTTTCTTCCCCCGCTAAAAGTCCGATCTTGGTTTGGTCTTGGTTCAAAAAGTGGTCTAAAGCCATTTTAACAGCACCATCAAAGTCAGAAACGACACAATTGTAGCCCAAATTCAAAGTGTTGCTATCGACAAATACTAAATTTGAGTTTAAAGCAGCAATGTCGTGGCTTTCTTGGCGACTGTATTTCCCGATCGCGATCACGCCATTAGCTTGGGTCGCTTTTTCCAAAGGATCATTATGGAAGATCCGTGTGATCTCATAACCGAGCTTGTGAGCTTGGTTTTCGATCCCCAAGCGGATCGCGTAGTAATAAAGATCGTGGACTTCTTCTTGTTCGGTGTACCATTGAATGATCGCTAAACGTTTCTCTAAAGGTCGATCTGTTATTTGCTTTTTATTTTGAGTGTGCTTGACGTAATTTAGTTCTTCAGCGATCTTAAATATCCTGTTTCGAGTATCAGGACTGACAGACATTGTTTCGTCATAGTTTAAAACGCGTGAGACTGTAGCAGCAGAAACACCTGCTTTAGTTGCGATATCTTTGATCGTAGCCATATTTTCCTCCATTCATGATCGTTACGTATAAGTATATGTAATCTAGTATAGCATAAGCTTAGTAAAAAAACGCCTACAAGTTGTATATATTTTAGTAAAGGCCAGAATGAGCTTTTTTAAGAATGGGAAAAGAGACAGATTTATTTTACTAAATTTTAAGTAAAAACAGTTGCTAAATTCCGAAATTGTCTCTATAATTATAACTGTAAATAAAACGCTTGCACAAATGAAGAGAGGTAATAAAAAATGGAAAAAACAGAATTAAAACAACGCTTTGAAGAGATCTTTGGTCGGCCCTCAGAGGCAGAATTCTTCTCACCCGGTCGGATCAATTTGATCGGTGAACATACCGATTACAATGGAGGCCATGTTTTTCCATGTGCGATCACTTTAGGGACTTATGGTGCTGCTGCTAAACGTGACGATCAAACATTGCACTTTTACTCAGAAAACTTTGCGGATGAAGGGATCATTGAAGTTCCATTAGCTGACCTACATTTTGATAAAGCCGATAAATGGACGAATTATCCTAAGGGCATGATCCATTTCTTAAAAAAAGCTGGACATAAGATCGATACCGGGATGGATGTCTATGTCAACGGTAATATCCCTAATGGTTCCGGTCTATCATCATCAGCTTCATTGGAATTGTTGATGGGTGTCATTGCCCAACATTTATTTGATCTCGACCTTGAACGCCTCGATCTAGTAAAGATCGGGATGAAGACTGAAAATGACTTCATCGGTGTAAATTCAGGGATCATGGATCAATTTGCCGTGGGTATGGGCCAAGCAAACAAAGCGATCTTGTTAGATACTAACACTTTGAAGTATGATCTTGTGCCTTTGGACCTAAAAGACAACGTGATCGTGATCATGAATACAAATAAACGCCGTGAATTAGCTGATTCTAAGTACAATGAACGTCGCAGTGAATGTGAGACTGCGTTAGAAGAGTTGAACACTAAATTAGCTGCTAAGAGCTTAGGTGCTTTGGATGAGCAAACATTTGATGAATACAGTTATTTGATCGCTGATGAAGATCGTTTGAAGCGCGCACGGCATGCAGTTTGGGAAAATCAAAGAACTTTACAAGCACGTGAAGCTTTACAAGCAGAAGATCTCGAAAAATTCGGGCGTTTAGTAAATGCCTCACACGTTTCATTGGAACACGACTATGAAGTAACGGGTAAGGAATTGGATACGCTAGCTCATACAGCTTGGCAACAACCAGGCGTTTTAGGTGCCCGGATGACAGGTGCTGGTTTTGGTGGTTGTGGGATCGCGATCGTAAATAAAGCCGATGTGGAAGCCTTTAAGGAAAATGTTGGTAAAGTTTACGAAGAAAAGATCGGCTATGCACCAGCATTCTATATTGCTGAGATCGCCGACGGAACAAAGAAATTGTAAAAAAATGGGGGCATAAGAGATGAAGGTAGATGTAGTGACACGCTTTGTAGATGGCGTTATCGCAAATAGTGACTATACCCAAATGGATAAGCCTTACCTGTATAATCGAGTTTTAGCGCTAGTTGGTGAAGGCGAGCTTGAACAAGAAGTGGAAACGACTGACTTGATCGCGTTGAAAGATGAATTATTAACCATCGCGGCTAAAAATGGTAAAGTGGGCGAAACTCAAAATGAACGCGATAATTTAGGCGCTGAATTGATGAATTTCATCATGCCAGCACCGAGCGTTTTGAATCAACGTTTCTGGCAAACATATGAAACAGATAAACAAAAGGCGATCGCAGATTTCTATGCTTTGAGTAAACAAAATGATTATATCAAAACTAAAGCGATCGCTAAAAATATCGCCTATAGTGTGCCGACACAATATGGTGATATCGAGATCACGATCAATTTATCTAAGCCGGAAAAAGATCCTAAAGCGATCGCAGCTGCTAAAAAGATGAAACAAACAGGTTATCCTAAGTGCCAATTATGTATTGAAAATGAAGGTTATCAAGGGCGGCTCGATTATCCAGCACGGGCTAACCACCGGATCATTCGCTTTGATCTAGGTAACAAGACCTGGGGCTTTCAATATTCACCTTATGCATACTTTAATGAACATTGTATCTTTTTAGATGGCAAACATGAGCCAATGGCGATCACAAACAAGACATTTAGCCAATTATTAGCGATCGTGGACCGATTCCCAGGCTACTTTGCTGGGAGCAATGCGGATCTGCCGATCGTTGGTGGTTCGATCTTGACACATGAACACTACCAAGGTGGTAACCATGAATTTGCGATGCAAAAAGCACCGATCGAAAAAGCCTTACATTTTGCGGGCTTTGCCGATGTTGAGGTTGGGATCGTTAAATGGCCGATGTCTGTCATCAGACTACGAGCTAAAGATCAAGCTCGCCTAGTTGAACTAGCAAGTAAGATCTTGGATAAGTGGCGCACTTATTCGGATGAGAGCGTGGATGTCTTAGCTAGCTCAAATGGCGAACCACACCACACGATCACTCCGATCGCACGTAAGTCAGGTGCTGAATTTGAACTAGATCTAGTGTTACGGGATAATCAAACTTCCGCTGAATATCCAGATGGTATTTTCCATCCCCATCAAGATGTACAACACATTAAAAAAGAAAACATTGGTCTGATCGAAGTGATGGGCTTAGCGATCTTACCACCACGTCTAAAAGACGAGCTGACTGAAGTTGAAAAATACTTACTAGGAAAGCCCAACCAAATGGCCGACTACCATGCTAAGTGGGCTGAAAAGATCAAGGCTGATCATCCAGAAGTAAGTGAACAAAATGTTGATAATTTAGTCAAAGCTGAAGTCGGTAAAGTCTTTGCACGCGTTTTAGAGGATGCAGGAGTCTTTAAACGCGACCAAAAGGGGCAAGCAGCATTTGTGAGATTTGCTGAATTTGTAGGCTTAGAGGGGTAATTTAATTTAGAAAGTAGAGAGTGTATTGATGAACAAGTTGATTGAATTTGATGAAAAAAATAAAGTCTTTCATTTGCATAATGATAAGATCTCATACATTTTATCGGTAGAAGAAGGTGGCTATTTAAGTCACTTATACTTTGGGAAAAAAGTGAATGGGTATCATGGTCAGTTGCGTTATCCGCGGGTAGATCGAGGCTTTTCAGGGAATTTACCTGAGAGTCTAGACCGGACATATTCACTTGACTCGTTACTTCAAGAGTATAGTGGTGTTGGGAATTGTGATTATCGCACACCGGCTTTGGATCTACAAAATGCGGATGGTTCATTTGCAGCTCGTTTAGTCTATCAAGGCTACGAGATCACAGCGGGTAAACCTAAACTTGAAGGCTTGCCAGCGGCCTATGCTAACGCTGATGAAGCTCAGACCCTAGTGCTCTTTCTTAAAGATGAGGTCAGTGGTGTCGAAGTTACCTTGTTATACACGATCTTCAAAGATCTAGCCATTGTAGCCCGTTCCGCTAAGGTCACTAATGCAGGTGCTGAACCGGTAGAACTAAAAAAAGTCGCTTCTATGCAACTTGATTTTATCAAACAAGATATGGATGTCATCTCCTTACCTGGAGCTCATGCTAATGAACGCCATATCCAACGTGAGGCGATCGGACAAGGTAGAAAAGTCTTTGAAAGTCGCCGAGGTGCTTCAAGTCACCAAATGAACAGTTTTATCGCGGTCTTAGAGCACAACGCCGATGAATTTTCGGGTGAAGTTTACGGCTTTAACTTAGTGTATTCCGGTAATCACAGTTTTGAGATCGAGAAAGACCAATTCGAACAAACACGTGTGGTCGCTGGGATCAGCGATTATAATTTTAGCTGGCACTTAGAAGCCGGTGAAAGCTTCCAAGCACCGGAAGTTTTACTAGCTTTCTCAGCTAACGGCTTGAATGAGATGAGTCAAAATTACCATGAATTGATCAGAGAACATATCGTCCGTGGTAAATTCAAACATCAAGAACGTGAGATCCTCGTAAATAACTGGGAAGCAACGTATTTTGAATTCAATGAAGATAAGTTAAAGACGATCGTTGATGATGCTAAAGAATTAGGGATCGAAATGTTTGTCCTAGATGATGGCTGGTTTGGTCATCGAGATGATGATAATACTTCGTTAGGGGATTGGACCGTTTATGAACGTAAATTCCCTCAAGGCATCAAGCATTTTGCTGATTATGTCCACGAACAAGGCTTGAAGTTTGGACTTTGGTTCGAACCAGAGATGATCTCCATCGATTCAAAGCTCTACCAAGAGCATCCTGAATATTTGATGCAAGTTCCTGGAAGAAAGCCAAGTCCTTCGCGAAATCAATTTATCTTGGATCTAACGCAAAAGGCTGTACGTGAAAACGTAGTAGCACAATTGAGTGCTCTATTAGATGGTGGCTTTATCGATTACATCAAGTGGGATATGAACCGTCATATCTCAGATGTTTATTCGGTGTCCTTGCCAAAACAACGCCAAGGCGAAGTCTACCACCGCTATATGCTAGGGCTTTACGAGATCTTAGAAACATTGACGACCAAATATCCAGATATCTTATGGGAAGGTTGTTCAGGTGGCGGTGGCCGTTTTGACACGGGTTATGCTTATTACATGCCACAGTCATGGACAAGTGATAATACCGATGCGATCGCACGTCAAACGATCCAATATGGTACTTCACTAGTTTATCCACCATCTGTCTTCACCGCGCATGTTTCGGCCGTGCCTAACCATCAAACTGGGCGGATCACGCCATTTGAAACTCGTGGTGCAGTAGCAATGAGTGCCGTCTTTGGTTATGAGCTCGATCTGACTCAATTGACAGCCGATGAAAAGGAAGCGGTCAAAGAACAGGTCAAGACTTATAAAGCGATCCGACCATTAGTCCAATTTGGTGATTTTATCCGCTTGAAAGATCCAGCTAAGGGTAACCAATGTGCCTGGATGTTTGTTTCCAGAGATAAAAATGAAGCTTTGGTCTTTGTCTTTGACCGCTTAGCTTCAGCACAACCAACCTTGACCTTGACTAAGTTAGCCGGTTTAGACCCAGCCAAAAATTATCAAGATCAAAAAACTAAGGCGCTCTTTAGTGGGAACGAATTGATGGAGTTAGGGTTCTATGATCCCGTTAAACGCCATGATTTCACGGCGGATATGTACCACTTTAAAGCCGTAACAGATTAATAATATCTCTTTTAAGGGCAAACTCATATGATGGAGTTTGCCTTTTTAGCTTGAAGAATAACCTTAGTATATGGTATCTTATCCGATAAACAGGCATAAGAAAGGAAGGTCGTGGATGAAAAGAAAGTTTTGGTGGCCGATATTACTATTGGTAGTCCTCATTTTTGGTGGCTGGTTGATCGTTTCACAAAGTTTACGTGATAATGCAAGCCAGCAATATGAAAAAACTAAAGTGCCAACTTTATTTTTGCACGGTTATGGCAGTAGTCATCGTGCAGAAGAGCATATGACGCAGGCAATCGTCAAGGCCGGAGTTACCCAAAATGTGATCCGGGCGACAGTGGCTAAAGATGGGACAGTCAAATTGCAAGGGGCGCTACCGCAAAGTGCATATAATCCACTAGTCGAAGTGGAATTTGAAGATAATAAAAATGCGAATTATCGTCAAAATGGGGTCTGGCTCAAAAATGTTTTGGTCAAACTCCAAAAAACGTATGGCTTTAAGAAATTTAATGCTGTTGCGCATTCGATGGGAAATCTGACTTTGGCCTACTACATGTTGGATAATGGTCAAAATAAAAAATTACCTCAATTGCAAAAGCAAGTCAATATTGCAGGGCATTATAATGGGATCATTGGTATGGATGATCAAGCCAATCAAATGCAGTTAGAAGAAGATGGTGCTCCTAAACAGATGACAGGAACTTACCAACAGCTATTGAAATTGGATGATAGTTATCCTAAAAAGCAGGTCTCGGTCCTAAATATCTATGGTGATCTAAATGACGGATCTGATTCTGATGGTCGAGTAAGCAATAATTCTTCACGATCAGAGAAATATCTTTTGCAAGAGGTTTACCGCAGTTACCAAGAGCTTGAGATCAAGGGTGAAGGCGGACAACATAGTAAGTTGCATGAAAATCGTCAAGTTGACCGAGCTATCATTAATTTTATTTGGAAAAAATAGTTTAAAAGAGATGTTTGCTACAAAAACGAGTGGTAGGCATCTCTTTTTATTATATTTTAATTAGAATTTTGGATAACAAAATAAATATCAGGAGAACAAGTTGCTAAAAAACATTTGTTATTTTTTATTGATGGATAATTTTTTTGTTAAGTATAAAGTGTGGATAAATATCAGTTCATTGGACAAAAAATGTGATCACAAGTCATTTATTTTGAAGTTATTAACTATTTTTCGGTTTTTTAGATAAATATAAATTATTTTAAATATCATTCGATATAAGAGAGGTTTTTTAGCAGTTTGACACCCAAAGCTAAATATAATAACATTCGACTATCGAATATTTTGGTATTCGAAATAAATTGAAAGAGGTGGCGTGTTTGAAAAAGTTAATGGACGCTCAAGAAGTAATGGAGTTGATCCCTAACCGCTATCCGATCTGTTATATTGATTATGTCGAAGAATTGGTTTTAGGTGAGAAGATCACCGCTGTGAAAAATGTGACGATCAATGAGTCATTTTTCCAAGGCCATTTTCCTAAAAATCCAGTCATGCCTGGGGTCTTGATCATTGAGACCCTAGCGCAAGCGGCTTCGATCATGATCTTAAAAGATCCTAACTTTTTAGGTAAGACCGCCTATTTAGGCGCAATCCATAATGCACGTTTTCGTCAAGTAGTTCGTCCAGGGGATGTCTTACAACTGGAAGTAACGATGGACAAACAAAAAGAAAACATGGGGATCGTCAAAGCTAAAGCCCTCGTTGAAGGGAAAAAGGTCTGCACGGCTGAGTTGATGTTTATCGTTGGTCAGTCTAAGGATAAAATTTAATGGTGTTAGGTACTTTTTTCTGGTATTATTTTGATAACCAAACAATATGGTAATCAAAATATTCAAGGTGAGGTAGTTATGGATAAAAGAAGTAGGTACATCAATGATGCTTTGGTCAAGATCTATAGTGATATTCTTTGGATCGAGGAAAAAGAACTTAAGAAGAGCCGTTTCAATGATTTAACGATCAAGGAGATGCATGCGATCAGTGCTATTTCAATGTATAACCATAAAACTGCTTCTGAAGTGGCTAAAGAACTCCATTTAACACCGGGTTCGTTAACTGCGACCGTTGATCGCCTCGTTAAAAAGGGTTATGTTGAGCGGATCAGAAGTAGTGATGATCGCCGGGTCATTCGCTTAGGTTTGACTAAAAAGGGCCGCGTAATGTTTCGCGCACATGATGCTTTTCACCATAAAATGGTCGAAGGGTTTCTCAAGGATACGACGCCGGCTGAGTTACAAGTGGTCGAAAAAGCGATCCGAAATTTGGAGTCGTTCTTAGCCGAGCATTCTTAAATCAAAAGACGGAAGTGGCGTAATGGACGAATTGAAAATTGTTGCAAGTGCGAGTTATATACCGCCAACAGTCATCACAAATGACCAATTAGCACAAATAATGGACACTTCAGACGAATGGATCACGACGCGAACGGGGATAAAAGAGCGTCGCGTGAGTTTGAAGGCAAATACGTCAAGTCTGTGCGTCCAAGTTGCTAAAGAATTATTAAAAAAAAGTAAGATCAAGGCAGAAGAAGTCGATCTGATCATCGTGGCTACCATGTCACCTGATAGTAATACACCGGCAACTGCTGCGATCGTGCAGGGAGAAATTGAAGCTAAAAATGCATTTGCCTTTGATATCTCGGCTGCTTGCTCGGGCTTTGTCTACGGGTTAAAAGTGGCAGCTAATTTCTTAAAGGATGAACAGATCAAAAATGTTTTGTTGATCGGAGGCGAGGTCTTATCCAAGTTAGTTGATTGGACTGACCGCAAGACAGCTGTTTTATTTGGCGATGGAGCGGCAGGAGTTTTACTGACTAGTGCTGACACACAGCAGAGTTATTTATTGAGCTCTGATATCAAAACTTTTGGAGCTTCGCATGCTAAATTGACGGCTGGATGTGACCAAGTATCACCCAGCTTTCCGCCTACTGGACCACAAAGACCGACAGCTTTTGGGATGGATGGACGTGAGGTCTATAACTTTGCGACCCGTCAAGTACCTAAGTCATTGGTCCGGGCCTGTGAACAAGCGGGGCTGACGCCAGATCAAGTCGATCTATTTTTATTACATCAAGCAAATGCACGGATCATTCAAAGTGTAGCTAAGAAGATGAAGTTACCATTGGAAAAATTTCCAACTAATATCGCTAAATATGGAAATACCTCGGCGACAAGTATTCCGCTTTTACTAGCTGAGCTAAGTGAGCAGGGCGTGCTTGAACGCGGGCAGATCATTGCCTTTAGTGGTTTTGGTGGGGGCTTGACTTTGGGGACAGTTATCATCAAGTATTAATGATTTTTGGAGGAATAAAAAATGACAAAAGAAGAAATTTTAAACAAAGTACAAGAGATCGTAAGTGAACAATTAGATGTTGATGCAGCTGATATCGTTTTGACAGCTGACATCAAAGAAGATCTTGAAGCTGATAGCTTAGATGTGTTTGAGATCATGAACGAGCTTGAAGATGAATTGGATATCCAACTTGAAGCAGATGAAAGCATCAAAACGATCCAAGATGTTGTTGACCATGTGGCTAAACAACTCGAAGCTAACGACTAAGGTCAGGTGAGCTAAATGAAAAAAGCGGTCATCTTATTTAGCGGTCAAGGAGCGCAATTTGATGGAATGGGGCTTGATTTTTATCAAGCAGATCCTGATTTTCAAGCTGGGATCGCTCGAGCCACACAGCTGACGGGGCTTCCGCTACTAAAAATCTTTCAAAACAGCCAACAAGCAAGTACGTTAGAATTACAACCCGCCTTGACTGCTTTTGCATATAATGTCTATCAGCTCTTGGCTCGTGATCTAAAACTTGAAGTTGGCGGTGCTTTGGGCTTGTCATTGGGGGAATATCCCGCTTTGATAGCTAGTCGAGCGCTGAGTGAACAAGCTGGTCTAGAGCTAGTGAAAAAGCGAGCTCAATACATGGAAGCAGAAGTAGCTCAAAAGCCAGGGGCGATGTTAGCTGTGTTAAAGCCCGAGCTCGCTGAATTGGAGCGGTTATGTGTCAAATGCAGTACCCCAGAAGAAGGTGTTTGGATCGCAAATTACAATGCGCCCAAACAAGTTGTTGTTGGGGGTCATAAGCCAGCAGTTGACAGGTTAGCTCAAGCTTTAGCTGCTGCAAATAAAAAAGTGATCGCTTTGAACGTAGCTGGGGCATTTCATACACCACTTTTTTCAACATCTGAACAGCAATTAAAACAAGCTGTCGTCCAGATCGAGTGGCAAGAACCGGGATTTACAGTCTTTAGTAATACGATCGAAGCTCCATTTACCAAGGCTAACTTAGCCAAGATCTTACCAAGACAAGTTGCTGCCCCGACCCATTTTGCGACCTGTCTATCTCAGATCGTTGCCCAAGAAAAGCCAGATGTCTTACTTGAGATCGGACCGGGTGACGCTTTGAGCAAATTTGCGCGTCAGATCGCTAAAAAAATCCCACGTTATCGGTTGGATACGTGGGAGCATTATCAAGCCACATTGGCAGAATTGAGGAATTAAAGATGGAATTAACGGGAAAAAATGTTTTTATCTCGGGTTCTTCGCGCGGGATCGGAGCTAGCATGGCGGTCGCTTTTGCTAAAAAAGGAGCTAATGTTGCGCTTAACGCTCGCAAAATAGTCCCAAGCGAATTGCTTGATGAATTAAAGCAGACTGGTGTTCAAGTCGAAGTTATTTTAGGTGATATTTCCCAGCCCGCTGACGTTAAGCGAATGGTCAAAGAAGCTAAAGCCAAATTTGGTCAGATCGACATTTTAGTCAACAATGCGGGGATCACCGATGATAAGTTACTGATCGGTATGAAAGAAGCAGATTTTACCAACGTGATCGATGTTAACTTGATGGGAACATTTCGCATGACGCAAGCTTTTTTAAAGCAAATGTATAAAAAACGTCAAGGGGTGATCATCAATGTCGCTTCTGTGGTCGGGCTTTACGGCAATGTAGGTCAGGCTAATTATGCTGCCAGCAAGGCGGGGATCATTGGCTTGACCAAAACGACGGCTAAAGAGGGTGCTTTGCGCAACATTAGATGTAATGCGATCGCACCGGGAATGATCGCCAGTGATATGACAGCTATCTTAAGCGATAAAGTCAAAGACCAAGTTAAAGAGCAGATCTTATTAAAACGCTTTGGGACACCGGATGAAGTGGCACATGCAGCGATCTTTTTAGCTGAAAATGATTATTTGACAGGCCAAGTGCTCACGGTCGATGGTGGGTTAGCCTTTTAAAGCAGAACAAAACGAGAGGTGTTTTAGATGACAAGAGTAGTAATTACAGGAATGGGGGCGGTCACCCCGATCGGTAATGATGTGACTGAATATAGTGACAATTTATTTCAGGGAAAGTTGGGGATCGCTCCGATCACTAAATTTGATGCCACTGAGACTGGAGTCACCAATGCGGGTGAAGTCAAAGATTTTGATACCACTTTACGGGTCGGTAAAAAAGCGGCCAAACGCATGGATCTTTTTTCACAATATGCCGTTGATAGTGCCCTTCAAGCAGTGAAGCAAGCGCAAATCACCTCTGAAAATACCGCTTCTAAAGATCTTGGCGTTATTTTTAGTTCGGGGATCGGGGGCTTGACGACGATCCAAGAACAAGTGATCAAGATGCATGAAAAAGGTCCTAAGCGGGTCTCACCGATGTTTGTTCCGACCTCGATCGTCAATATGGCAGCCGGGAATATCGCTTTGCGGATCGGGGCTAAAAATATCTGTACTTCGATCGTAACGGCATGTGCTTCAGGGACCAATGCGATCGGTGAAGCTTACCGCCAGATCAAAGAAGGGCGGGCCAAGGTGATGGTCGCTGGTGGGGCAGAAGCATCAGTCAATGAGATCGGGATCGCTGGTTTTGCAGCATTAACGGCTCTATCGACGCAAACTGATCCGCAAAGAGCCTCTATCCCATTTGATAAAGACCGCTCTGGCTTTGTCATGGGCGAGGGTAGTGGTGCTTTAGTCTTGGAGAGTTTAGAACATGCTAAGGCACGGGGCGCTAAGATCTTAGGTGAGGTCGTTGGTTATGGTAGTAACTGTGATGCCTTTCATATGACGGCACCTGATCCGACGGGCGAAGGAGCTGCGACTGCAATGCAACTGGCCCTCGCTGAAGCAAAGATCGAGCCAGCGCAAGTTGATTATATCAATGCTCATGGGACGGCAACTAAAGCTAATGACGCTGCTGAAGCAAAAGCAATCAATTTAGTTTTTGGTGAAGATAGTAAAGTTTTAGTCGGAAGTACCAAAGCGATGACAGGGCATTTATTAGGTGCTGCTGGGGCGATCGAAGCCATTGCGGTAGTTGCTAGCTTACAAAAGGGGCAATTACCTGTTAATATAGGTATGACAGAACAAGATAAAGAGTGTAAAGTTAATGTAGTAACACAGGCTAAAGCCCACCCTGAAAAACTTGAATATGCCTTGAGCAATTCATTAGGTTTTGGGGGCCATAATGCAGTTTTAGCTTTTAGAAAATGGAGTTGAGAGACTTGGACTTTAATGATATTGAAAAATTAATGGATGATTTTAAAAAGTCAGAAATGCGTGAATTAGAGATCACGACGGATGGCTTTCATATCCATTTGAGTAAAAATGAGATCCCATTTTTACCAGTGCGTGAAAAAGCTGAGCAACCAGCGATCACCGCCGTTGAAGAAAATGTGCCACCGGTAACAAAAGATACCCAGGCTGAAGGGGAATTCATCAAATCGCCGATGGTCGGTAGTGTTTATTTACAACCTAAACCTGATCAAGATCCTTATGTAACGGTGGGTTCACGTGTTCATAAAGGGGACGTGGTCTGCATCATCGAAGCGATGAAGATGATGACTGAGATCAAAAGTGATCAAGATGGTATCGTGACTGAGGTCTTGGTCGAAAATGAAGACTTAGTCGAATTTGATCAACCGCTGTTCAAAGTAGGGCGAGGTTAAATGATGAAGTTAAGTAGTGCAGAGATCAAAAAGATCTTGCCCCATCGTTACCCGTTGTTGCTGATCGATCGGGTCGAAGAATTAGAACCCGGAAAGTCAGCGCGGGCGCTTCGCTGTGTGACAGAACATGAAGCTTTGTTTGCAGGACAGGAATTATCTGTCTTGCCTGAAACTTTGATCATCGAGTCTTTAGCACAGACAGGGGCCTGTGCGTTGCTGACGTTGCCAGAGTTTGTTGGTAAGACTGCTTATTTTGGCGGGATCAAAGCAGCAGAATTTATACGCCCTGTGTACCCAGGGGATGTGTTAGAACTTGAGGTAAAACTTGAAAAGATCAAGAGCAGTATCGGCAGTGGTAAAGCGACCGCCAAAGTGGCTGGTCAAGTAGTTTGCCTAGCTGAATTGACTTTTATGATCGGATAAAAGAGGTAGTTACATGTTTTCTAAAGTATTGGTGGCCAACCGTGGTGAGATCGCGGTCCGCATTATTCGCTCTTTAAAAGAGCTTGGTATCAAATCAGTTGCGATCTACTCGACTGAAGATCGTGAAAGTTTGCATGTCAAACTGGCAGATCAAGCGGTCTGTGTTGGATCGGCTAAACCAAAAGATTCATATCTGAATATGAAAAATATCTTGGCAGCTGCTGTTTTGACGGGTGCTGAAGCGATCCATCCCGGATTTGGCTTCTTATCAGAAAATAGTCGCTTCGTAGAGTTGTGTGAGGCTTGTGGCTTAGTCTTTATCGGGCCACGTTCCGAGACGATCGAATTGATGGGAAATAAAGCCAATGCCCGGATCCAGATGCAAAAACACGATATTCCGGTGATCCCTGGCAGTACTGGCTTTTTAGAAGATGTTGCAGAGGCTAAGCGGGTCGCTAAAGAGGTCGGTTATCCGGTCTTATTGAAGGCGGCAGCTGGTGGCGGTGGTAAAGGTATCCGGCGGGTCGATACAGAAAAAGAGCTCGCTAATTCCTTTAATGAGGCTAAACGTGAAGCCCAGATGGCCTTTGGTGATGCGCGGATGTATTTGGAAAAGATCATGGAAGATGTTAAGCATATCGAAGTCCAGATCTTTCGCGATGATGTCGGCAACACGGTCTATTTCCCAGAACGGGATTGTTCATTGCAAAGAAATAAACAAAAGATGATCGAAGAAAGTCCGTGTGCGTTGATCACGGAAGCTGAACGTAAATACTTAGGTGAATTGGCGGTCAAAGCAGCTGAAGCGATCGATTACCGTAATACTGGGACGATCGAATTTTTGATGGATCAAGACCATAAATTTTATTTCATGGAAATGAATACGCGGATCCAAGTGGAACATACTGTCACAGAAATGGTGACTGGCGTTGACCTGGTCAAGGCCCAAGTCAAGGTCGCTTTTGGCCAAGATCTACCATTTGAGCAGGCTGATATCAAATTACTGGGGACCGCGATTGAATGTCGGATCAATGCTGAAGATCCCGCCAAGAATTTTACGCCTTCTGTTGGTAAAGTCGACTATCTGCACTTCCCGGTGGGTAACTTAGGGATGCGGATCGATTCTGATTTGTATGCTGGGGTCAAGATCTCACCATATTACGATTCGATGATTGCTAAAGTTATCGTTTTGGGTGAAAATCGCCATGAAGCGATCGAAAAGCTAAAACGTTTATTAAGTGAGATGGTGATCTCGGGTATCAAGACTAACCAGAATTTCTATCTGACTATTTTAGAAGACCAAGGTTTCTTGGATGGAACGTTTAACACTGATTACTTAGAACGTGTTTTATTACCAGAGTGGAAACGAGGAAATACCGATGAAACTGTTTGATGAGGCCAATACAGTCCAAAATAAACAAGTAAAGGCCAATAAAGCCGCTGAAAAAAAGGTTCCAGCTGGCTTGTGGGTCGCTTGTCCTAAATGTGGCTATGAGATCTTTCATCAAGATTTAGGCCCATTACAAGAATGTCCACAATGTTTTTATGGTTTTAGAATAAAGGCTAAAAAGCGTCTATCGTGGCTGGTCGATGAGTTTATTCCTTGGGATGAAGACTTGGTGACCGATGATCCGTTGGACTTTCCTGAGTATGCTGAAAAATTAGCTAAAGCGCAAAAAACGACAGAGTTGAATGATTCCGTTTTGACAGGTCTGGCTCAGATTGCAGACCAAAAATTTGCTTTAGGGATCATGGATCCATATTTTATCATGGGTTCATTAGGCAAAGTTACTGGCGAAAAATTGACGCGTTTATTTGAGCGTGCGACTAAAGAAGGTTTACCTGTCGTCGTTTTTACGGCGTCAGGGGGCGCACGGATGCAAGAAGGGATCCATGCCTTGATGCAGATGGCTAAAGTTTCAAATGCCGTCGCTAAGCACTCAGAGGCTGGCTTGTTGTATATCTCAGTCTTGACCGATCCGACAACTGGCGGAGTTACGGCTAGTTTTGGGATGCAAGGTGATCTGATCTTGGCTGAGCCTCATGCTTTAGTCGGATTTGCCGGTAAGCGGGTGATCGAACAGACGATGCATCAAAAGATCCCAGCTGATCTGCAAAGTGCCGAAACGGTGTTGCAAAATGGCTTTATCGATACGCTTGTTAAGCGGCGCGAGCAAAAACAAATTTTGGCACAGTTATTGAGATTCCATCAAAAGGAAGGTGAAGCTAATGGCAAATAGTAAGACGCCAGCTCAGGTAGTAGCTGCAGCTAGATCACAAGCTAAAATCACCACCCCTGAACTTATTGAGCATTTATTTGATGATTTTTTTGAATTACATGGTGATCGTCAAGGTTCAGATGATCCTGCGATCGTTGGTGGCTTGGCCCGATTTTGTGGCCGTCCAGTCACTGTCGTCGCAACTGACAAGGGTAAAACTCCTAAGCAGCGTGTGGCTAAGCATTTTGGCTCACCTGAACCAGCGGGGTACCGCAAATTATTGCGGTTAGCTAAACAAGCCGAAAAATTTGGTCGTCCAGTAGTGACTTTTGTCAATACAGCCGGTGCTTATCCGGGGCGTAGTGCCGAAGAACAAGGACAAGGTGAAGCGCTCGCCCGCTGCTTGTTAGAACTTGGACAATTGGAAGTGCCGCTGATCACGTTTATCTTTGGTGAGGGTGGTAGTGGAGGCGCTCTTGCCATGGCCTGTGGTGATCGGGTGTATATGTTAGAAGATAGCATGTACTCTGTTTTATCACCTGAAGGGTTCGCGTCTATTTTGTGGAAGGATAGTCAGCGAGCAGATGAGGCCGCTGAAGTGATGCAGTTGACCCCAGAAGCGTTGTTAGAGCACGGCGCGATCGAAGGGGTGATCGCAGAAGATGGAAATGACCATTTGGCGACGGTAGCAGCGATCAAGGCTGTTTTAAAACGTGATCTAGAGCTTTTAGTAAAAAAAGATCCAACCGAATTGTTAGCCGAGCGGTATGAACGTTTTCGGAAATTTTAAAGTAAGGAAATTATGATCATGGGAGATTTATTAGCAAATAAAACGATTTTGGTAATGGGTGTCGCTAATCGACGCTCGATCGCTTGGGGTTGTGCCCAAGTAATGCAAGAGCAAGGCGCTAATTTGATCTATACTTATCAAAATGAGCGCTTAAAAAAAGGTTTACTCAAGTTGACGGGCGATGAAGCTTCCTTACTTGAGTGTGATGTTGCAGATGATAACAGCATCGCCCAAGCTTTTAGTGAGATCAAAACACGATATGGCAAGATCGATGGGATCGTTCATGCGATCGCTTATGCTCCAAAAGCAGAACTTGAAGGTGAGATCACGAATGCGACTCGTGCTGGTTTTCAAACGGCACTCGATGTTTCAGCATACTCTTTGATCGCTGTTAGCAAGGTGGCGATGGAGTTAGAGCTTTTAAATGATCCTGCCAGTTTAGTAACTTTGACCTATATGGGTTCGACTCGGGCGATCCCAAGCTATAATACGATGGGGATCGCCAAAGCCGCTTTAGAATCTAGTGTGCGTTATCTAGCACGTGATCTGGGTAAGTTTGGGGTCCGGGTAAATGCGATCTCAGCGGGTGCGATCAAAACACTAGCTGTGACGGGGATCAAGGGTCACTCTGACCTCCTAGAGATCTCCAAGCAACGAACGGTCGATCAAGAGGCTGTGACGATCAGAGAAGTCGGGGGAACTTGTGCCTTTTTGATGAGTGACTTAGCGACTGGTGTAGTTGGCGATGTCATTTATGTAGATAAGGGTGTCCACTTGATCTAATGAAAACAAAGTAATACGCTCACGAGTGATTCGGGGCGTTTTTTTGTGCAATAGATCATACATGCAATTCTCCGCACTGAATTATGTCGGGCTGCGAATTGCAGGATCTAGAAAATAACAATGATATCCCTTCGAGGCCAAAAGTGCCTCCAAGTGATATTACCGTTATTTTTACGCTCCTTTTCGTAATTCTTCGCACTGAATTACTTGTTAAATATTAGCTGAATTAGTAAAATAAACATAACTATAATTAATCATGAAAGTGGTGCTTAACTTGGCTAAGAAAGAACAAAAAGCATTGTTTGTTATTTTTGGTGGGACTGGTGATCTTGCACAACGCAAATTGTATCCTGCCTTGTTTAATCTGTATAAGCGTGGCTACTTAAAAAAACACTTTGCAGTTATCGGTACAGCAAGACGCCCTTGGTCAAACGGCTATTACCGTGATGTAGTTAGATCATCGATCGATGGGATGGTTAACTTCCAGACCCAGATCGATGAATTTGCTAGCCATTTCTACTATCAATCACATAATGTCAATGATGTTGACCACTATGAGACTTTACGTGTTTTGGCCGATAAGTTAGACCAAGATTATGGCTTAGAAGGCAACCGCTTGTATTATTTAGCGATGTCACCTAGTTTCTTTGGGACGATCTGTGAACATTTGAAATCACAAGGTCTAACTAAAACGGCAGGTTATAATCGTGTGATCATCGAAAAACCATTTGGGCATGACTATGCTAGTGCTAAAGAATTAAACGATGAGATCAGTAAATATTTCCCAGAAGAAGCGACCTTCAGGATCGACCACTATCTAGGTAAAGAAATGATCCAAAATATTATGGCGCTGCGCTTTGGCAACAGCATTTTAAGTGCGATCTGGAACAATAAGATGATCAGTAATATCCAAGTGACACTCAGCGAATCATTAGGTGTCGAAGAACGTGGAGGCTATTATGATACAGCCGGCGCTTTGCGGGATATGGTCCAAAACCATATTTTACAGATCGTTGCGTTACTTGTGATGGATCGGCCGGATTCTTATTGTGCTAAAGACGTCCGGAAGCGAAAAGTTGAAACTTTTGAGGCGTTGAAGATCTATTCACCCGAAGAAGTCGCACAAAATTTTGTCCGCGGTCAATATGGTGAGGGTAAGGATATGGTGGCTTATCGTGATGAAAGTATGATCGCTCCCGATTCAATGACTGAGACTTTTGTAGCGGGTAAACTTGAAGTGGATAACTGTGATATGGCGGGTGTGCCGATCTATATCCGGACAGGTAAAAGATTAGCTACGAAAGCTACACGGATCGATATCGTCTTTAAACAAGATGATGATTCCTTATTTGGCGGCCAAGGTTTAGCCGATAATACTGTGACGATCAATGTTGAACCCGATACTGGGATCGACTTTACTTTGAACACCAAAAAGATCGGTCAAGAATTTGCAACACGGCAAACTAATATCGGTTATCGCTTGACTGAAGAACAAGTTGCTAAAGTTCCTGAAGCTTACGAACGCTTGATCTTAAATGCGTTGCAAGGTAATTCGGTAAACTTTACGCACTGGGACGAATTGGAATATTCTTGGAAATTCGTTGATGCGATCAGAAATGCTTGGGATCAAGAAGACCTACCAGTTGATTATTTCCCAAATTATGCCTGCGGGACGATGGGACCACAAGCATCAGATGAATTATTGGCTAAAGCAGGTCACCATTGGATCTTCTAAAAAAGTTGAATGATTAAATATTTGGGACCTTGGGATGTTTTAGCCTGGGTCCTATTTGTAATGTGAGGAAACTGATGAAACAACGTGATATCATCCATGTGGATATGGATTGTTTTTATGCTTCGATCGAGATGCGCGATGAGCCTAAGTTACGTGATAAACCAGTTGTAATCGCCCGTGACCCGCGTAAAACCGGGGGACATGGAGTCGTAGCAACGGCCAATTATCAGGCGCGGGCTTTTGGGATCCATTCGGCGATGAATGCGCAACAAGCCTTAAAACTTTGTCCTAAAGCAGTTTTTGTAACACCAAATTTTGAAAAATATCGTAAAGTATCGCGCCAGATCCATGCGATCTTTGCTGAGTTTTCCGATCTAGTTGAACCGATCGCTTTTGATGAGGCTTATTTAGATATTACGGCTGATAAACAAAAACTTGGCTCAGCGGTCTTGACCGCGCATCGCTTACAGCAAAGGATCTATGATGAAACGCAACTGACGTGTTCGATCGGCGTTTCGTACAATAAATTTTTAGCAAAATTGGCTTCGGATTTTTGCAAGCCGGTGGGAACGACCGTGGTCAGGCCAGAGGAGGTAAAAGCTTTCTTATTCCCACTACCGATCGAAAAATTTCGTGGCGTGGGTAAAAAGACTGCGCCTAAGATGCATGCTTTAGGGATCGAGAAGGGTGAAGATCTCTATGCCAAATCAGAGCGCTATTTAAATAAACATTTTGGCAAGATCGGTACGGTCTTGTACCAGCAGGTGCGGGGGATCGATGAACGACCAGTCGAAGTTCGGGAACGCAAATCGATCGGGACGGAGCGGACATTTATTCGCCCGTTAGTGAGTGAAGCCCAAGTCAATGATGAATTTAGGCAATTAGCCACACGTCTGGTAAAAGAATTAAATAACAAGCAAAAGCATGGCAAGACCTTGGTTTTGAAATTGCGGACAGCTTCATTTGAAACGGTCACGAAACGCTTGACTAAGCAAGACTATTTCTTAAATGATGTCGCGACCATCGTCTATTATGCCATGCAGTTATTTGAAGAAGTAGCCCCGGCAGAGTTAGAATTACGCTTGTTGGGCCTGACGATGACGGGGTTAGCCCCACTGGAATTTGAAAACTTGAGTCTATCATTGTTTGAACAATAGGGAAATAACGTGGTATACTACATTGTTATAGGTATTTAACTACAAAAAAAGATAAGGAAACGAAAAATGAAGGTTGAAGAAGAAATCTTAGCACAGATCAAACAGTATGATACGATCATTATCCATCGCCACCAGCGTCCCGATCCAGATGCCTATGGATCACAATGTGGGTTAGCTGAAATTATTCGCGAAACATTTCCGACTAAGACAGTCTATCAAGTCGGTAAAAATGTCAAAGGCCTAAGTTGGCTCGATACGCCCCAAGAGATCAGCGATGAATGCTATCGGGATGCTTTAGTGATCGTCACTGATACAGCTAATCAACCGCGTGTCGATGATGACCGCTATACTAAGGGCAAGTTTTTGATCAAGATCGATCATCATCCAAATGATGACCCTTATGGTGATATTTGTTGGGTCGATAGTTCAGCTTCCAGCTGTTCTGAGATCATCACGCGTTTAGTAGAAAATTTAGATGGCAAATTAAAACTAAATGCAAAAGCGGCGCGTCTATTGTATGCGGGGATCGTTGGGGATACGGGACGTTTCATGTATAATGCCACGACCCCAGCTACTATGCGAGCAGCGGCTAAATTGATGGAATATGATTTTGATGCCAGTCAAGTAAATCGGACTTTAGACGAAGTGACGCCAGAGGTTGCGCGGTTATCAGCCTATGTTTTAGAAAACATCAAGTACACTGAACACAATGCAGCTTACGTGGTTTTAGATAATGAGACGCTGGAACAATTCACATTAGAGGATGCTGGCACAGCTCCAATCGTACCATTAGTGGGTAAGATCTCTTCTGTCATTTGTTGGACCGTACTCGTGCAACAAAAAGACGAGACCTATCGTTTACGGATCCGCTCCAAGGGGCCTGTGATCAACGAATTAGCTAAGGAATATGAAGGTGGCGGTCATCCCCTAGCCAGCGGAGCGATTCTGAGAAGCCTAGATGAGCTGCCAACTTATCTTGCTAAATTAGATAAGATTGCTGCAAGCGCAGAAAAATAGAAATTGAGGATATTATGAATAAGACATTTAAAGATTTTAACTTAAAACCCTTCTTAAATGAAGCGTTGACCGAGATCGGATTTCAAGCACCGACTGAAGTGCAAAAACGCTTGATCCCGGTGATCAAAAAGGGCAAAAGTGTTGTCGGACAATCGCAAACGGGGAGTGGTAAGACTCATACTTTCTTGCTACCGATCTTTAATGCGATCGATCCAGCTGTCCATGCAGTCCAAGCTGTTATTACGACTCCGAGTCGGGAATTAGCCTATCAGATCTATGGTGCGGCTAAGCAACTAGCTAAGCATTCCGAAACTGAGATCTTAGTCCAAAACTATGTCGGTGGGACTGATAAATTACGCCAGATCGAAAAATTAAAGCATCACCAACCACAGATCGTGATCGGGACACCGGGACGGATCTTGGATCTGATGCGTTCAAATGCTTTAGATGTGCATAATGCGCATTATTTAGTCGTTGATGAAGCTGATATGACGTTAGACTTAGGTTTCTTAAAAGAGACCGATGCGATCGCGTCAGCTTTGCCAAAAGATCTCCAAATGTTGGTCTTTTCAGCAACGATCCCCCAAAAATTAAAACCATTCTTACAAAAATATATGAATGATCCCGTGGTTGAAGTGGTGGAAAATAAAACAGTTATCAGTCCGACAATCGATAACTGGTTACTTTCGACTAAAGGACGCGATAAAAAGCAATTGATCTATCAATTGTTGACGATGGGTGAGCCATATTTGGCATTAGTTTTTGCTAACACCAAAGAACGGGCTGACGAATTGACGACTTATTTGCGTCATCAAGGTCTAAAAGTCGCTAAGATCCACGGGGGTATCCAACCACGGGAACGCAAACGTTTGATGCGTGAGATCCAAAATCTCGAATATCAATATGTCGTTGCAACTGATCTCGCAGCTCGTGGGATCGATATCGAGGGGGTTTCGCATGTGATCAATGACGATCTACCAGAAGACCTTGAATTTTTCGTACACCGTGTTGGTCGGACTGGGCGTAACAACCTTAAGGGCATAGCGATCACATTGTATGTCCCAAGTGAAGAAGCTCAGATCGAAGAATTAGAAAAGATGGGAGTCACTTTTGTCCCTAAAGCGCTCAAAAATGGTGAGATCGTGGATTCGTATGATCGCAATCGGCGCCAAAAACGCCGGACGAGACAAGAAAGTCTTGATCCTAAGATGATCGGGATGGTCAAAAAGGCTAAGAAGAAGCGCAAACCAGGCTACAAGAATAAGATCAAGCGGGCGTTAAAACGTGATGCTCAACAAAAACGCAAGATCGCACGCCGACAAGAACGTAAAAATCAACGTTCGTAAGCTTGACAAAAGGGTGATTTTTGCCTATACTTTGCATTGACTCAGGATATGTCAGTCAGCTATTTTGCTAAAGCGAGGGTCCGGTGGGTGAAAGGACTTGCAAAAACTGATTGGTGCTCCCTGAAACTAATATTATTACATGAAAATAACGTGCTCACGTATTTGAGCAGCTGAGAGGTTACGACTAACATCGTTGCAAGCAAGGTGGTACCGCGCTAAGGCGTCCTTGCTAGCAGCGGTGTTTTTTTGCCTTCAGCCCAGAAAGGATCAAAGATGAAAGAATTATCAAGTGCCCAAATCCGGCAAATGTATTTAGATTTCTTTGCACAAAAAGGTCACGATATCATGAAAAGTGCACCTTTAGTTCCTCAAGATGACCCAACTTTACTTTGGATCAACTCTGGGGTCGCTACGATGAAAAAATATTTTGATGGTTCTGTTGTGCCTAAGAACCACCGCATGACGAGTTCTCAAAAATCGATCAGAACTAACGATATCGAAAATGTTGGGCGGACTGCGCGCCACCATACGTTATTTGAAATGTTAGGTAACTTCTCGATCGGTGATTACTTCAAAAAAGAAGCGATCAATTGGGCCTGGGAATTGTTGACGAGTGAGGAATGGTTTGCTTTGGATCCCGAAAAACTTTACATCACAGTTTATCCAAAAGATACTGATGCTAAGAAGATCTGGCTTGAAGCTGGTGTCAAAGAAGATCATATCTACGAAGACGAAGACAACTTCTGGGATATCGGGGAAGGTCCATCTGGTCCCGACTCTGAGATCTTCTATGACCGTGGCCAAGCGATGAACAACGTGGCTGAAGATGATCCACAAAACTATCCAGGGGGCGAAAATGAACGTTACCTTGAGATCTGGAATATCGTGTTCTCTCAATTCAACCACAAGCCAGACGGCACTTACGAAGAACTACCACATAAAAACATTGATACGGGCATGGGCTTAGAACGTGTCGTTTCTGTTTTCCAAAACGCTAAGACAAACTTTGAGACTGATCTTTTCATGCCACTTATCAAGGAAACTGAAAAGTTAAGTGGTAAGTATCATTATGGTCAAGACCCTGAAAAAGATATCTCATTTAAGGTCATCGCTGATCATGCACGGGCTGTGACTTTTGCGATCGGCGACGGTGCTTTACCTTCAAACGAAGGACGTGGCTATGTTATCCGCCGTTTGATCCGGCGAGCTGTTATGCATGGTCAAAAACTTGGGATCGACCAAGCATTCTTGTATAAATTAGTGCCGATCGTGGGTCAGATCATGGAAGCCGCTTATCCAGAAGTTTTGGAACAAGCTGACTACATTCAAAAAGTCATCCGCATGGAAGAAGATCGTTTCAATGAGACCCTAAAAGATGGGGTCGCTTTATTGGATGACTTGATCGAACAAACTAAAGCTGCTGGTCAAACTGAACTTTCTGGAGCAGGTGTCTTCAAGCTTTACGATACTTACGGTTTCCCATATGAATTGACACTTGAATATGCAAGTGATAATGGTCTAGGTGTGGATAAAGCTGGTTTTGATACTGAAATGGAAAAACAACGTGAACGTGCGCGAAATGCGCGTTCTGGGGCTAAATCCATGGGCGTTCAAAATGGCTTATTGACTGATATCACGACCCCAAGTGAATATGTCGGTTATAGCGAATTAAATGCTTTAGGGACTGTTGAAGATATCATTTTAGATGATGCTTTGGTAAATGAAGCACAAGCTGATACGACGGTACAAGTTATCTTTGACAAGACACCATTTTATGCTGAAATGGGGGGCCAGGTAGCCGATAAAGGTCTCGTCAAAGATGAAGACGGCAATGTGGTAGCTGAAGTGATGGACGTGCAACATGCACCAAATGGCCAAAACATGCATACCTTGAAATTACGCCAAAAATTGGTTAAGGGCATGACTTACCGCTTAGAAGTAAACCGTGAATTCCATAATAAGGTCAAAAAGAACCATACAGCAACTCACTTGTTAGACCAAGCCTTGCGTGATGTTTTAGGCGAACACACACATCAAGCTGGTTCATTGGTGGAACCAACTTACTTGCGCTTTGACTTCACGAACCTTGGCGCAGTTACAGCTGAACAATTGCAACAAGTTGAAGATATCGTTAATGCTAAGATCTGGGCTAATTTACCAGTCGAAACAGTGGTCACGGACCTTGAATCTGCTCAAAAGATGGGTGCGATCGCATTGTTTGGCGATAAATATGGCGATACCGTGCGTGTTGTTAAAGCTGGCGACTACTCCATGGAATTCTGTGGTGGTAATCACGTTGACAATACTAACGAACTTGGTCTCTTCAAGATCGTTTCTGAATCCGGTGTTGGTGCTGGGGTTCGACGGATTGAAGCGGTAACTTCTAAGGAAGCTTTTGAATTCTTAGAACAACGTAATAATTTATTGCAAGAAACAGCTGCTGAAATGAAAGTCGTACAATTAAAAGAAGTGCCACGTAAGGTCGAAGCTTTACAAGCACAGATCAAAGAGTTAGAACAACAAAAACAAGCACTTGAAGCTAAGTTTGCAAGTCAACAAGCACAAGATATCTTCAAAGATGTTAATGAAGTCAACGGTCATACGTTGATCGCGGCTAAAGTCAACGTTTCTGGAATGGATCAATTGCGTCAATTAGCTGATCAATGGAAAGAAAAAGATCTATCCGAAGTGTTAGTCTTAGCGACAGCACCAGCTAAGGATAAGGTCAACTTGATCGTGGGTGTTTCCAATGCCGGCATCAAAGCAGGCATCAAAGCAGGGGACTTGATCAAAGGCATCGCTCCACTTGTTGGTGGTGGCGGTGGTGGTCGCCCTAACTTAGCCCAAGCTGGTGGTAAGAACCCAGCTGGTATCGGTGAAGCTTTAGCTAAAGCCAAGACTTGGTTGGCTGATAAATAATTTAGCGTTAAAAGATCTTAGAAGGTGATTTCTAAGGTCTTTTATTCGTTAGCATGACGTTTAGTTTACAAACATAATCTTTTTGTAATATACAAATTGAGAGATATTCATTGTAGCGTAAGCATTTGTTTAGTAAAATAGAACTAGTAGACAAGATCACGGAGGTGTTTTGAGATGAGTTCGTTGGATAAAACAATGTATTTTAACTTTGATGACGGCGATAAAAAGGATGTGCGCGAGACGCTGGAAACCGTTTATGCGGCTTTGGAAGAAAAAGGCTATAATCCGATCAACCAAATAGTAGGCTATCTATTATCAGGGGACCCAGCCTATATTCCGCGGTTAAACGATGCGCGCAACCTGATCAGAAGACATGAACGTGATGAGATAATCGAAGAGTTGGTTCGTTCATATCTCAACAAGGAGGAAGAAAATTAATGGCGCGATTGATGGGGCTAGACGTAGGTTCAAGAACCGTCGGAGTAGCAGTCAGCGACGAATTGGGCTGGACAGCTCAAGGTGTTGAGATCGTTAGGATCAATGAAGATGAAGAACAGTTTGGGATCGACCGGATCGCTGAATTGGTCTTAGAATATGATGTTAAGGGTTTTGTTCTCGGATTGCCTAAGAATATGAACAATACTTTAGGACCTCGAGCAGAAGCTTCTAAAAATTATGGTAAACTTTTAGAAGAAAGATTTGCTTTACCCGTTGATTTTTGTGATGAACGATTGACAACGGTCGAAGCAGAACGTATGCTAGTTGAACAAGCTGATACTTCACGCAAGAAGCGCAAGCAAGTTATCGATAAACTAGCTGCGGGCTTGATCTTGCAAAACTATCTTGATAGCAAAGGCAAGTTACTCTCAGAATTATAAGAAAGAGCAGGTATTGATAATGAGTGAACAAGAAGAAAAGATGATCACATTAGTTGACGCAGATGGCAACGAAACTTTATACGAAATTTTATTCACATTTGAATCAGAAGATTACGGCAAGGCTTATATCTTGTTGATCCCAGCCGGTTCAGAACCTGAAGAACAAGTTGATGTTTTAGCCTTCTCCTTTAACCCTGACGAAGATGGTCAAGCTAAGGATGCTGAACTTTACGATATCGAAAGTGATGAAGAATGGGATATGGTCGAAGGTGTCTTAGATACTTTCTTGAATGACGAAAATCTCCAATAATTCTTTTCGCTTACAGGCCCTGGATATCTTTTGGATATTGAGGGCCTTTTTCTGTAAGTGGTGTACGGTGCGATCCGCATTTCTCCACACGTAGATATTGACGTGTTGCAAAAATCTAAGCCTAGCGTATAGCTACAGTCAAGCAATAATGCAAAAAACACATCATCGTTTGATTTAGGCTATCCGTACGGCTCAAAACGATTTTCTCCACACTTAGATATTATGCTAAAATATAGTATGTTAATTTTTAATTAGGGGGCTTTTTTGAGAATGCCTGAAAATAAGCGACGTTTTAAAGTTAAGATTGCAAATGAAGTTTATACGATCATTGGTAAAGCTGAACCAGATCATATGGCAGCTGTTGTCAAGATCGTGGAAGAACAATTGGCGGAGATCAAGGAATTGATGCCGTCATTGAATAATGAAAAAGCAGCGATCCTATTAGCGATCAATGCAGTCTCAGATCAATTATATAAACAAGAAGAATTGCTGAAATTAAAGCAAACAGAACCAAAAGAATAGAGAAAAAATGATTTTAACAATAGGTATTTTGATCGTACTAGTAGCAGCTTTTCGTCATGGAACGCATAAAGGACTAGCAGCGATCTTTATCAAGCTAGTTGGCTTTGTAGTGGTCGCAGGTCTGGGGCTTTACTTTGCGCCTAGTTTGGGACAAAAGTTAAGTAGTATATTTGCAACGACAGGAGTGAATCGGATCTTCTACCAGATGCTGGCCTTTTGGATGATCGCGCTCATCGGTGGCCTAGGACTACGGCTCATTACAAATGCAGTACGCCAAACAGCTAAGAAGATACCGATCATTTCCCAAGCTGACCGTCTATTCGGTGGGCTTTTTTCGTTGGCAATGACGTATGGGGTGATCTTCTTTTTGTTGCTACTAGTGGATACTTGGCCTGGTGTGCAACCAAAGCCATTTATTGCCGAATCTAGCGTAGCACAGTTTATGCTAAAAAAGACACCAGTCATCTCACAACAAGTATTAGATAACTGGTTACTTGAACCACAGGGGGATGGAAATGAATCGTAAAAGTTTAGCGATCCTCGAATACGACAAGATCAAACAAAAGTTGTTCCAACATGCGACAACTGAAATGGGTAAGCGGCAAGTCAAACGCTTAAGACCCAGCACCGATCTTGATGAGATCCAGGTGAAGCTCTTACAAACAAAAGATGGCGCAGATATTTTGCGCTTAAAAGGTGGGGTACCAGTCCCACAGTTAACGTTGATCACCGATCATCTCAAGCGCTTAGAGATCGGAGCAACGCTAAATGGCAAGGAATTAGCTGAGATCAGTCAGGTATTGCGCTCAGCTAACGAAGTGCATCGCTTTTTTATGGCTCTAGCCGATGAAAAAGTTGAATTGAACTATCTATATGAACTCGAAGAACAACTCGAGACGCTACCGCAATTAGCTAAGCGACTGCAAGTATCGTTGGAAGCTGATGGCTATGTGACCGATGACGCCTCTAGCCTCTTACGCTCATTGCGCCGTCAGATCTCAACGACTGAAGCCACGATCAGAAATCGTTTAGTGGCACTGACCCGTGGTAATAATGCCAAGTATCTAAGCGGAGCCAATGTGACGATCAGAAATGACCGCTATGTTATCCCTGTGCGAGCTGAGCATAAGGGCAAATTTGGTGGGATCGTTCACGACCAAAGTTCTTCGGGGCAGACCTACTTTATCGAACCACGTGAGATCGTAGAATTGAATAATCGCCTCAAGCAAGAGCAAGTGGCTGAAAAAGAGGAGATCTTGCGGATCTTGCGCGAACTATCGGAAGAGACGATGCCTTATACGGCTGAATTAGCCCACGATGCTAAGATCTTAGGTGAATTTGATTTTATCAATGCTAAAGCCAAATATGCTAAAGAGCTCAAAGCAACGCAACCTTTATTGTCAGAACAAAAAGATATTTACTTGCGCCAAGTTTGGCATCCGCTTCTAGAGATGGATAAAGCGGTCAAAAACGATATTATCCTAGGAAAAGATTATCAAGCAATGGTGATCACTGGACCTAATACAGGTGGGAAGACGATCACGTTAAAGACTTTGGGGTTAGTGCAAATGATGGGCCAATCAGGGCTATTTATCCCGGCTTTTGAAAATAGTCGGATCGGAGTCTTTAAGGATATTTTTGCTGATATCGGGGATGAACAATCGATCGAGCAAAGTTTAAGTACGTTCTCCTCTCATATGACAAATATCGTCAATATTTTAGAGCATGTCGATCAAGACTCCCTTGTTTTATTCGATGAGTTGGGGGCTGGAACTGATCCGCAAGAAGGGGCTGCGCTTGCGATCGCGATCTTAGACGCTATCGGGGCCAGTGGGGCTTACGTTTTGGCAACGACGCACTATCCCGAACTCAAGACATATGGCTTTGAGCGGACCCAAACGATCAACGCTTCGATGGAATTCAACGAAGAAACATTACGGCCGACATATCGGTTACTGATCGGGATCCCGGGCCAAAGTAATGCGTTCAATATTTCTGAGCGCTTGGGTCTATCCCAAACGATCGTCACAGCTGCGCGGAATTTAGTCGCTAAAGACAGCCAAGATCTCAATAATATGATCGCTGATCTGGTCGCAAAACGACGTCAAGCAGAAGAAGAGGCGATCAGTTTACAAGCTAACCTTGATGAGGCACAAAAATTGCACCACGATTTGGCAACGGCCTATGAACGTTTTGTCAATGAGCGAGAGCAAATGCAAGATCAAGCTAAGCAAAAAGCTAACGAGATCGTCGAACAAGCTAAACAAAAAGCGGATGAGATCATCGGTGAATTACGTGCCTTGAAACAAAATGCGGCGACTGAGATCAAGGAAAATGAATTGATCGATGCCAAAGCGCAGTTAAATGCGCTTGAGCAAAAACGAGCTTTGAAGAAAAATAAAGTCTTGAAACGTGCTAAGCGCAAACAAGCTTTCAAGCCAAATGATGATGTGATGGTGACCTCTTATGGCCAACGTGGGGTCTTGGTGCAAAAAGTCGGGGAGCATGTTTGGGAAGTGCAGTTAGGGATCTTGAAGATGAAGATCGATGAAGCTGATCTTGAAAAGGTCAATGTTGAACCAAAGAAAGTCAAACGTGCTGGGACTGTCTTGCGCTCAGCGTCAACGAGCCATGTTTCACCGCAACTTGATCTTCGGGGCAAACGCTATGAAGAAGCAATGACTGAGGTAGATCGCTATATTGACGCTGCTATCTTAGCGGGATATCCGTCAGTGACGATCGTGCATGGTAAAGGGACCGGGGCCTTGCGCCAAGGGATCACTCAATATTTGCAATCTAATCGCGCTGTCAAAAGCTTTAATTTTGCAGCGCCAAATAATGGTGGCAATGGGGCAACGGTCGTTTATTTCCGCTAAAACAAATAAGTTGCTTTTTTGTTTAGATGTGATATATTTTTACTGAATAAATACGAAATGAAAAGTGAGGGAACAGCTTATGGTAAAAGAATGGACAGATGAAGATTTTGCACAAGAAACTGCAAATGGTGTGACTTTGACTGATTTTTGGGCAACATGGTGTGGCCCTTGTCGGATGCAAGCACCTGTAGTTGAAAAGCTTGCCGAAGAGATGGCAGGCCAAGTTAAGATCGGTAAAGTTGATGTTGATAAGAACCAAGCTACAGCTGCTAAATATGGTGTAATGAGTATCCCGACCTTATTGATCCAAAAAGATGGTCAAGTGGTCGATACTTTGATCGGTTACCATGATAAAGGCGCACTCAAAGCAAAATTAGAACAATATCTTTAAGATACAACGCGGGAGCCACCATGATGTTTTGCATCGTGGTAGCTCCCGCGTTATTTGTTAGACTATTTTATTTTGCTTCTGGTTCAGTCAAGATGTTAAGCGGTTTTTGTTCTTCGATAAAGTCGAGATCAAGGGGATCTTTAGTGTCGACTTGGACTAAGAGCGTTATAGTATCATGTGTCTTTTTATCAATGATCGCTTCGGTAATGAAACCGAGTTGATTTTGGATCGTTTCGGCTAAAAATCCCGCTTCGATCAAAAATTCACAAGCTGAGTTCAGTTTTTGTCGTGTCTCAACGATCTGACCGGTCAATTCAAAGTATTGTTGTTCTTTTTTGGCTTTGACGCGCTTTAAGTGCCCCCAATTTGCCTGTTCAAAGAAGATCGGTAACTCTTCATCCTTAGCTAAAGGAAAGAGGCGAGCCAAACGTCTACCTGCCCAATAGAGAATATTGTTATCCTTACCTAGGATATCGGGGATCAAGGCATCGCGGATCAAGGTCGCGCTGAGCTGATTTTGCGAACTTGCCAGTTCATAAAAATTATCTTGCATTAAAAAAGACACATCCTTAATAATAGTTATTACTCTAATTATACCGTGTTACTAATGATTTTTAAACTCGAGGGTTAGTAGTTAGTTTGAAATCGAGGTGTGATTTAGTGCATAATTGTAGTGAGGTGATGTTCATGGATAAGATTTTAATAGCGACCAAAAATGAAGGTAAGGCTAAAGAGTATCGTAAACTATTTGAACCAAAGGGCTTTGAAATTGTGACGTTAAATGACCTAAATGATCCGATCGAGATCGTTGAAGATGGTGAAACATTTGCGCAAAATGCGGCTATCAAAGCGACAGCCTTAGCTGAAAAGTACCAAGTGATCGCTTTAGCAGACGATTCAGGTCTCATGGTCGATCAGTTGGATGGAGCGCCAGGGATCTATTCAGCGCGTTATGCTGGTGATCACGATGATGAGGCCAATAAGCAAAAATTGTTAGCTGAATTAGCTGGTGTTGCCCCAGATAAACGAACAGCTCATTTTCATTGTGCGATCGTCGTTGCTAGTCCGGCTGGCAAACAGTTGACAGTTGAAGGTGAGGTCAACGGTATGATCCTAGAAGAACAACGCGGCCAAGGCGGATTTGGTTATGATCCACTGTTTTATTATCCACCATTTGAGCGCTCCTTTGCCCAATTGTCAATGGAAGAAAAGAACAGTGTCAGTCACCGTGGTCGAGCAGTCAAAGCTTTGATGGAGCGTTTTGACGCCTGGCTAAACGAGGTACGATAAAATGAAATATTTAGTTGTTAGTGATAGTCACGGTGATAAGGCGATCTTGCAAAAATTGATCACGGCTTATGCGGGGAAAGTTGATCTGATGTTACATTGTGGTGATTCAGAGTTGCCCGCAACAGATGAAGTTTTCAAACATTTTAAAGTCGTTCGTGGTAACTGTGACTATGATCTGGAGTTACAAGATGAACAATTTTTTGATCGTGGTCAAGACAAGATCTTGTTAGTTCACGGGCATTTGCTCGGTGTAGGCTTTGGCTTGGGTGGTTTGCAAGCTAAAATGGAAGAGTTAGGTGCCAATATGGCTTTCTTTGGGCATACCCATCAATTAGGGGTCGAAGTGATCAATGGTAAATTTATTTTGAATCCGGGCAGTATCAGCTATCCACGTGGGAAATTCACTGCGCTCGGTGGCACATTTGCGATAGTTGAGACTTTCGCTAGTGAAAATGGTAAGCGGATCGAGGTCCAATACTATGATCGTAAGTTAAATGCGGTCCCGGAATTGCAAGTGACATTTAATGCCAAGTGAGAGTGCATATCTCAAACGTAAGCTAGTTATTTGGTGTGTTATCACATTGTTAGTGTTTGCGACTAAATTTTACCTCGCTTTTGCCTGGCTAGATCTAGTTTTTGTCCTCTGTGTTATTTGGACGGGACTGCTCTTTTTAGGCTATTGCTTTTTTGCGTTAAAAAATTTGGATAAATAGTTGACGTTATTTAAAAAGAGAGTATACTATTAAGAGTAGTCATTGCCCGTTGGTCAAATTGGTTAAGACGTCGCCCTCTCAAGGCGGAGTTACGGGTTCGATCCCCGTACGGGTGATAAATCAGAGCTGTTGGTTTAGCCAGCGGCTTTTTTTATAAAGTTATTGAATAATTCTTTTAAATTTGTTAATGTTAACAAATTGTTACCAAAAAATAAGTTTAAAGGTGCTATAATAGGTGAAGTAAGTAAAAGGATTACTATCAAGTTAGGAGGAGAAACATGCTTAGAAAAACGAAAAATTTTCTACGTGCACACGGTGTCGAGTATGAAAAAGAGCACGTTAATCCGTTGATGGTGCCTGAGAAAGTATATGTACTGAAGTTTGGCAAAAAAGACGGTAAGTTTTTGAACCGTTTTATCGTTGAACATAGCTATACCTGGACAGGACGTGACAAGATCAATAAGATCACTTTAAGGTTGCACGGCCAACAACATCCACGTGAATTTGCCAACGAGGCTAAATTATTACAGTACTTGAAAAAGCATGCCCACCGTTACGTTAAGGAAGAAGACCGTTATAAGCATAAACATACGGTCAAACGTAGGTAGGATATAAGACGGAGAGCTTGGGTGCAGGAACGCCCAAGCTTTTTTTGTGGATCCGAGTAGCTGAGGTGCATATGTAAGATTATACAAAAAGATCACTCAAATTTAGCAAAAATTCGAGTGATCTTTTTAAGTAGTTGGGCATACAGGGTTCGAACCTGTAAATTATGGATTCAGAGTCCACTGCCTTACCGATTTGGCGAATGCCCAATAAAAACCCAACTATTACAGTTTATGCCTGTCGCGTAGCTTTGTCAATACTTATAAATAGAATTATTTTGTTGCACTAGTAGATCAGAATATAACTCTTTTTGCATAGATAATCGTTAAAAATATTTTGATATACACTTTTATGTTGTTACTAAAAGGTGTATAATGAATAAATATTAATAATTATGTATAAGAAGAAGGGTTTAATGTGAATAAAAAGAAAATCAAACTTTTTGGTTTGGTAATGATGATCTTTTCAACGATCTTTGGATTTGCGAATTCGACCGTCGCTTATGAACAGATGGGATATGGGAGTATCATGTGGTATATCTTAGCGGCGATCTTTTTCTTTCTTCCCAGTGCTTTGATGTTAGCCGAGTATGGTGCTGCCTTTAAAGAAGCAAAAGGTGGGATCTATTCTTGGCTAGCGGGCTCAGTTGGAGAAAAGATCGCTTTTATCGGGACCTTTATCTGGTTAGCCTCGTGGGTGATCTGGCTAGTCTCGACGTCAAATAAGGTCTGGATTCCGTTATCGGCTTTGCTTTTCGGTAAAGATACCACCCAAAGCTGGAATTTTTTAGGTCTAGGCGCAACGCAGACGATCGGGTTATTAGCGATCATTTGGATCTTGGGGGTCACATTCTTCAGTACTCGTGGGATGGATTTTGTGGCTAAAGTTGGCTCGATCGGTGGGATATTCACGATCGCTTTGAATGTGATCTTTTGCGTAGCTAGTATTGTGATCTGGATTGCTGATCATGGGGCTTTAAAGCAGCCGATCACAGGCTGGAGCAGTTTTACAACTTCACCTAATCCAGATTTTAGTACGCTGGTCGCTTTGCTATCCTTTGTGGTCTATGCGATCTTTGCTTATGCTGGGATGGAATCGCTCGGGGGCGTCATGGATGACGTTGAAAAACCGGAAAAGACTTTTCCGCGAGCTGTTTTGATCTCGACTTTAGTGATCGCTCTTAGTTATTCGTTGATGATCTTTATGTGGGGGATCAGTACTAATTGGCAAGAAGTCATTGGAAAAAATGAAGCTAACCTGGGAAATATTACATATGTTTTGATGAATAATTTAGGGGTCGTTTTAGGTCAAGCGTTGGGCTTAACCGCACAAACGAGCCAATTTCTCGGCGTCTTGATGACACGTTTTGCTGGTTTGGGAATGTTTATCGGTTATGTCGGGGCCTTTTTCATCTTAGTCTATTCGCCGATCAAGTCATTTATTTTAGGTTCTGACCCTAAGCTTTGGCCTAAAAAAATGACAAACTTAAACAAAGCGGGAATGCCAGCCTTTTCAATGTGGCTTCAGGCGACGATCGTTTGTATCTTTATCTTTTTAGTTGCTTTTGGAGGCTCGGCTGCTCAAAAGTTCTATACGATCTTGACGGACATGGCTAATGTTTCAACGAGTTGTCCATATCTCTTTTTAGTTGGTGCGTTTCCGTTCTTCAAGCAAAGAACAGATATCGAGCGCCCATTTGAATTTTTCAAGAGTCGTAAATGGACCTGGATCGTCACGATCATTGTTTTGCTCGTCCTTGTAGGTGGGATAATCTTCACTTGTGTTGAACCTATTTTACAACACGAGTATGATACCGCCTTTTGGACGATCATTGGACCGGTCTTCTTTGGCGTGATCGCTTGGATCTTTTATCATCAAGCAGTAGCTAAGGGAAAACTCAATAAATAGTTGTTAAAGTACGAATGTGTAGGCAAAAGTTTACATATTCGTACTTTTTAAGTGCTATAATCAGGAAAAATCAAGTACTGGAGATGAGCTGATGAAAGTTGTCGTTGTTGGTGGGACTGGTTTTGTTGGACAAGGTATCTTACAGGTTCTGGTCAAGGATAAGACACTGGAACTACACAGTTTATCACGTGGTGGCAAGCGTTCACACAGTGTAGCTGGTGTTACGTATCAAAGAGTAGATCTAAAGCAGATGGGAGCTTGGCAAGTGTTGCTCAACGAAGCGGATTGGGTCATCGATTGTGTGGGGATCTTGTGGCCTGATCGCAAAAGACAGTTGAATTATCAAAATGCTAGTATTCAACCAGGTAAACAGATCATTACGACCATCAAAACAAGTGAGACCAAATTTTTGTTCATTTCCGCTAATGCGGGACCGCCAGCTTATTTAAAAGCTAAGCGGGCCGTTGAAAAATACGCACGTCAAGTTCTAGGCAAGCGTGCCTATGTTGTATATCCCGGCTTGATCTATGATCGTACTAAAAAGAGTACTTATTATTTAGGCAAGATCTTACACGTAATTACAGCTTTGCCTGGGCTAAAGAGGTATCGTCCGGTCGAACGAAAAATACTGGCGCAAGCGATCGAAAAAATTTTACAGGGGGAAACGAGCGAGTTTGAAATGTTTCGCAAATGATATGTTATGTTTTATTACATTTCCAGGGCGTGATTTTACTAGTGTTAATTTAATTATAAATGCTTTTGTTTTAGGGTTTTAAAGGGGGGGGGGATTTTGATTAGTAACATGCTACAAAAATTAATCAAAAATTAATTTTATTTTTGGAATTTGAGATAAACCCCGTTTTTATAGGCTTTTTTAATAGTATTATGATACGAAATCTAAGTTCTATATTATGGCTTTGATTTCCATGTACTATCTTCTGACAAAAGTTGTGCTATAATAATTTTATATTAAATTCTAGTAAAGGGGAGTTCCCATGAAGAAGTTTATTGCAATGTTAAGTGCAGTGTTTGGATTATTTATGTTGGGTGTTTTCTCCCAGCCACAGATCCAAGCTGCATCAGAAAAGACATATACGATCGACACGGATGTGACTTTCCCGCCGTTTGTGTATGCCAACACAGAGAATAAGTATGTGGGGATCGATTTAGATCTTTTACGTGCAATTGCTAAAGAAGAGGGTTTTAAAGTTAAGATCCGCCCCGTTGGCTTCAACGCTGCTGTTCAATCCGTAAGTGCTGGCCAAGCCGATGGGATGATCGCTGGGATGTCGATCACAGAAGAACGGAAGCAAAAATTTGATTTTTCTGATCCATACTATTCAGCTGGGATCGTAATGGCGGTCAAAGATGGTAGTGGAATCAAATCTCTATCTGAATTGAAGGGTAAAAAAGTTGCCGTTAAGACTGGAACAGCAGGGGCTGATTATGCTAATTCGATCAAGGATAAATACGGTTTTGAGATCGTAACATTCGATGATTCTGATGGTGTGTACAATGATGTCATCAATGGTAACTCTGCTGCTTGCTTTGAAGATAGTGCTGTGATGTATTATGCGATCAAAAATGGCTTAGATCTAAAAGTTGTAACTAAGCCAGCTAATACGACAGAAACGGGTTTTGCTGTTAAAAAGGGCCAAAACCAAGAGCTACTCAAGATGTTCAATGAAGGTCTAGCTAAGTTGAAAGCTAATGGTGAGTATGATAAGATCATCAAAAAATATACAGAAGGTAAAGCAACTTCTAAAACTAAAGTCAAATCACAAACAGAAACGGCTGAAGATCGAACAGTTTTAGGTATCTTAAAAGAAAACAAAGATGCCTTTATCTCAGGGATCATTGAGACGCTGAAGTTGACCGTTGTGGGTATCTTTTGTGCCACGATCTTTGGTATCTTTGTCGGTCTGTTAGGTGTCGTACCAAACAAATTCTGCCGTGGACTTTCAACAACGATCATATACATCTTCCGTGGGTTACCATTGATCGTGTTGGCACTGTTCATCTATAATGGTGTCCCAAGCTTGATCGGTAGCAAAGTGCCAGCCTTCTTAGCTGGTGTTATCACGTTGATGTTAAATGAAGGTGCCTATACTGCTGCCTTTGTTAAAGGTGGGATCGAATCGGTCGATAAAGGGCAGATGGAAGCCGCACGTAGTTTAGGGATGCCGTTTGGTAAATCGATGCGTCGGGTCATCTTACCTCAAGGGATCAAGATCATGGTCCCATCGTTTATCAACCAATTCATCATTACCTTAAAAGATACCTCGATCTTATCTGTTATCGGGTTACTTGAACTTACTCAGACTGGTAAGATCATTATCGCACGAAACCTCGAAGGCTTTAGAGTGTGGGCGATCGTTGCGGTGATCTATCTAGTCATCATTACAGTTTTAACGCTTCTTTCGAAGTGGATCGAACGGAGGATCAATAATTAATGACAGATTTAAAAGTAGATGTTACGAATTTAAAGAAAAACTACGGCTCAAATCAAGTGTTAAAGGGCATTGATTTTAAAGTTGCGAATAATGAAGTGGTCGTTTTGATCGGGCCTTCTGGTTCAGGGAAGAGTACTTTATTGCGTTGCTTGAATAAGCTCGAAGAACCAACTTCCGGGTCGATCGTGATCGATGGGCATGATATCAGTGATCCTAAGACAAATATCGATAAAGCCCGTGAAAATATCGGGATGGTATTCCAACATTTTAACTTGTTCAACAATTTGAGTGTGGGTGAAAACATCATGCTAGCACCGGTTGAGTTGGGCAAGGCTAATAAGGATGAAGCGATGACGACTGCTAAACAGTTACTGGAAACGGTCGGTTTAGCTGATAAGTTCGATGCGATGCCAGCCTCACTTTCCGGGGGACAAAAGCAACGGGTCGCGATCGCGCGTGCTTTGGCGATGAATCCAGATATCATGTTGTTTGACGAACCGACCTCAGCGCTTGACCCCGAAATGGTCGGTGATGTTTTGGAAGTTATGAAAGATCTAGCTAAAGATGGGATGACGATGGTCGTTGTGACCCACGAAATGGGCTTTGCCAAAGAAGTGGCTGATCGTGTTGTCTTCATGGCTGAGGGTCATGTTGTCGAAGAAGGACGTCCCGAAGCGATCTTTGAAGATCCCCAAAATGAACGGACTAAAGCGTTCTTGGAAAAAGTTATCAATATCTAATGTAGAGAGTTCTGCTGGAATATTGGCAGAACTTTTTATATTTTTTGGCAGATACCTATGTAAAAAAATATTGATATATACTATAATGAAAGAGCTTTGGTAAAGCAAAAAATTTTTAGGGGGGATCGAAGTGACGCAAGCGATTCTAGTCATGCACGAAAAAAACGGGGATTATTACCGGATGAACAAAACTTCTTTTGAAAAGTTACCGGTGATCGGTGAGCATATTTATAATAGTGACGGTCTGACTTATCTGATTGAAGACGTGGTATCTTTAGCCGGATATGAGTCGACTAAAGCAGTTACGGCGATCCTCGTAGTTAAACCGACTGCTAAGACTGATCCAGTCAGTGAACTTTACGGCTTGGATCCTGAAAAAGACTTTGAAATGTAATTAAAAAGTGAACTGCTCAAGGTAGTTCACTTTTTTGCTTGGGTTTGTAATTTGAAGTTATTTTTGCTAGAGTGTAAATATTATGATGACAGGAGTGATGAATATGGTAGCAGATCCTGAGCTGCCTGCTTCATGGCGCAAAACCTTTATGACCCTCTGGTTAGGGTGTTTTATGACGGGGTTGAATTTTTCGATGACGATGCCATTTATGGCGCTCTATATTGAAACCTTGCATCCCTATGGAAAATTTGAATTGAACTTATATGCGGGCCTAGCCTTTGCTGTTACATATCTAGCCCAGGCGATCGTTTCACCACTGTGGGGCAATCTTGCCGATCAAAAAGGACGCAAACTCATGTGTTTACGAGCTTCTGGGGTGATGACTTTTACGATCTTTGCTGTTGGCTTAGTCCACCATGCTTGGACGATCGTATTATTGCGCTTCGTTCAAGGAGCTTTTTCTGGTTATATCAATAATGCGACTGCTTTTATGGCAGGCGAGACCCCGCATAATCGTTCTGGGGCTGTGATGGCAAATATGATGACTGCCAACGTGACGGGGAATTTGCTCGGCCCTTTAGTTGGTGGTCTATTAGCTGGTTTTGCTGGCTATCGAGTAACGTTTTTTGTTTGCGGGGCGATGATGGGGATCGTCTTTTTGCTGACCTTATTTAATACAAAAGAGCATTTTACGCCGATCCCAGCTAAAAAGATGAAACCGATGAAAGAGATCTTTGCACAGTTAGAAAACAAACAGTTGATCATTGCAATGTTTATCACGACGCTGTTTATCCAATCGGCCTTGATGTCGATCGCGCCGATCGTCAGTTTGTTGGTCAAATCATTGATGCACGGTACGGGTAATGTATCCTTTGTCAGTGGGGTCGTAGCGGCAATGCCTGGTTTTGGGACGTTGTTAGTCGCTTCACGCTTAGGTGTCAAGATGGATAAGATCGGACCACTAAAAGTATTAGTCTTTGGCTTAGTGGCTGCTATGGTAGTCTTTTTGCCGATGTATTTTGTGACGTCACCGTGGAGTTTAGGCTTTTGGCGCTTCTTATTGGGGATCGCTAATGCAGCGTTATTACCAGCAGTTCAAACGGTCTTGACGGTCAGTGTTCCACGGGAAGCCTTTGGGCGCATCTTTAGTTATAATCAGTCATTTCAAGCGGCTGGGGCGATGCTTGGTTCAATGATGGGGTCGCTCATCTCGGGTCTGTTCGACTATCAAGCGGTCTTCTTGGTAACAGCAGCCTTGATGGTATTGAACTTGCTTTTGATCTGGAAAGTTCACCGTCCACTTGAAAACGAAGAATAATCAAAGCGCAAAGCACCAAGGACCTCATCACGATATTGGTGAGATCCTTGGTGCTTTGTCTCATACTATTCAAATGAGAGCTCCAATAAGTACATATTTTTCTCGGTCAAATGTGATGTTGTAGCCCAAATTTCATGATGATCGATGTAGTCGTGACCAGCTAGTTGCCAAAAGCTGTCTAAAAGATCACCGTTTTGAGCTAAAAAATCATCAGTCAGACAATTGACCATTAATTTGTTGTCAGGAAAATAAATATTTGCATCAGCGACTTTGACCGCATCTTTGAAAAAGATCTGGATCACATTGTCATAACGTGATCTCAAAGCAAAGATCTTTTCAGGATGGCGCTTCAAATATGATAAAACGTTGAAAATCGAATCAGAATTACTTGCCAAAAATACTACCCCCATTGTCTATCAACATTTTAGCATAATCATTTGAATTATGGTTGCGAGAAGTTTTAGGTAAAATGTTTTGCATGTTGGCGTGGTAAATCTATAATAGAGATAGGTGTTTTTAGAAAAAAAGAGTTGGTGAAAATAGTGATACATTTTTATTTAGTCCGCCACGGACAGACGCGTTTGAATCGATCACGCCGATTGCAGGGGACAACGAATTCTCCGTTGACCAAAAAAGGGATCCGCATGGCCAAGCGGCTAGGCAAAGAGTTGGAAAATATCCGGTTTGAGGCTGTTTATACGAGTGATCTTCAGCGGACCCAAGAAACAGCGCGCTATATTCTCGCGGAAAATAAACAGGGTTATCCACCGATCTATAGTGATCCCGATCTGCGTGAATTGAGTTTTGGTAAATTTGAAGAAGCCAATAATTTTACGATGGTCCCTACAGCTTTGCGAACGCTAGGGTTGCGCAAGATCTTGCGGGCTTTTGCCAATGAAGAGCACGTCTCTGAGTTGACCGAGCTTTTTCGGACGATGGATGGTGAAGAAGAGATCGAGACTTCAGTTCACCTCGAACAGCGCTTTACCCGAGCTTTAAAGACGATCGCCTGTGAATATGAAGGCAAAGATTGCAATATTTTGATCGTAACGCATGGTTTGATCTTGTCGAATTTCTTAGAGTCGTTGAACGGCGATGTACCGCTATTTTTAGTCGACAATTCGCGGGCTAGTCGGGTAGACTATGCTGATGGTAAATTCGAGATCATCTATATCAATCAATTGAAACAAGAGGAAAATCGAGCATGAACGAAAAGACAGCTGCCTTACTACACCAGCTGGTAGACCAAAAGATCGTCCCTGGGGTCTCCTATGCTATGATCTGCCAAGACGATATCCAAACTGAAGTCTTTGGCAATAAGCAACTAGTTCCAACGGTAAAACCACTAGAAGAGGGAGCTTTATATGATCTGGCTTCGTTGACGAAGGTCATTGGGACGACGACGGTGATCTTACAGCTGTTAGAGGCAAAAAAACTACGATTAGACGATCGGGTCGCTAAATATTTACCGCGGTTCACCGATCAAAGGGTGACTCTACGCCACTTATTGACCCACACGTCTGCTCTTAGTGGTTACATAAAAAATCGTGATCAATTACCACCAGCGGAATTAATGGCGGCTTTATATACTTTGAAGCCAGCTGCTTGGTTGGGGAAAAAGGTCGTTTATGCAGATATCGGGCTGATCTTACTCGGACAGATCATCGAAGCTTTTTACCACCGACCGGTACAAGCGGTGATCACGACTGAGGTCTTACGGCCATTAGGCATGAAAGCTTCGACCTTTACTCCGGAAAAAAAGCAGTGTGTGCCCACTGAGTTAACGGCGACTAGAGGCTTGATCCAAGGTGAAGTCCATGATCCTAAGGCTTTTATTTTGGGTGAGCATTGTGGGTCGGCAGGGTTATTTTCTAATTTGGCCGATCTGGTGAAATTTGCTAAATGGATGCTTGCTCCCCAAACGATCCCGGGAGTGTTAGCGCCAGAAACGGTCGCGATGCTCTATGCTGATCATACTCCGACCCACGATCTTGGTCGTTCACTGGGCTGGGATCTGCGCTATGATCGCAATAACACGCCTTGTCTCTATCATACTGGATTTACTGGGACTTTTATGTTACTTGATCAAAAAGGGAAAAATGCCTTGATCGTTTTATCAAATCGCGTGCATCCAAGTGCTGATAATGAAGTGTTTTTAGAATGGCGTGATAAGATCATCGCAACGTATCTGGCAGAAAAGGACTGAGTGGAAAAGGTTTACAATTTATATGAGTGTGATAGAATAAAAGTATAGACTTTTAGATGAGGCGATGATGAATATGAGTAGTGAACCATTATTTTTAGAACCATATTTTCAAGAAAAAATTTGGGGTGGCGACCGGTTATATACCGAGTACGGTTATCAGATCCCAAGTGATCATACAGGCGAATGTTGGGCGATCTCAGCGCACCAACATGGACCAGCGATCGTTGAAAATGGACCATATAAAGGTTTGACTTTGACGGAGGTCTGGGATAAGCACCGTGAAGTTTTTGGTGATGCTAAGGGCGATGTTTTCCCACTATTGACGAAGATCTTGGATGCTAAAGCCGATCTTTCCGTACAAGTCCACCCCGATGATGCTTATGCTAAAGAACATGAAGGTGAATTGGGCAAGACCGAATGCTGGTATGTATTGGCTGCCGATGAAGGAGCTCAGATGTATTACGGTCATCATGCTAAGACGCGTGAAGAGTTAGCTGAGATGATCGAAAATAAACAATGGGATAAGTTGTTACGCAAGATCCCAGTCAAAGCCGGTGATTTCCTATATGTTCCAGCCGGTACGATCCATGCGATCGGTAAAGGGATCATGGTCCTAGAGACGCAACAAAGTTCAGATACGACTTATCGCTTGTATGATTTTGATCGGGTCGATAAAACGACTGGTAAAAAGCGGGAGTTGCATTTGAAGCAATCGATCGATATGACCAACGTTCCCCATGTTGATCCTAAATTGGATATTCAAACGACTGTAACAGGGGATAAAAAAGTTACCCGTTTTGTCGATACTGATTTCTTTGCCGTTTATAAATGGGAGATCGATGGTAGTGCGACCTTTGAACGCCAGCAAGCACCATATACACTGTCCTCAGTCTTAGATGGAAACGGCCAGTTGGAAGTAGAGGGTCGTACCTATGAACTCAAGAAGGGGATGCATTTTATCTTACCTTATGCCGTTAAATCTTGGACGTTGGCTGGAAAGATGATGTTGATTGCTTCTGAACCGGGTAAAAAAGCATAGTTAAAGTTGAAAAGTCGGGTGTCCGTCAACTGATATGGATAGACCCGTACGGCACTTCCTACAGAAATGTGGGAAGTGTTTTTTTTACGCAAAAAACTGGTATGGAATTTTTATCCATACCAGAAAGTGTACACCCAACATTTTGGTTAATATGTTGGTTTGATTTTTAGTTCTTCTTGAGCAGTTAGATCAGCTTCAGGATACTTACGCTTCAAAGCTGTCAGTAAGATCCGCTTAGCCAATTCACCGTTGCGGGCTAAGATCGGGCCGTGGAAGTAAGAACAGTAGACATTCTTATAGATCGCACCTTCACCCTGGTCTTTACCGTTGTTACCGTGGCCACTGATGACTTTTCCTAAAGGACGTTCATCTTTACCGAGATAGGTGACACCATTGTGGTTTTCAAAACCATGGTATTTTTGCCCTGTTTCTTCGTTTTCGATCACGATATCGCCGATGAAGCGGTTATTGTCTTGGCTTTCGGTGTAATGATCAAGTGCGGAGATCCCCTCGATGCGCTCGCCATTTGCCCCGATATAATATTTACCTAGTAATTGGTAGCCCCCACAGATCGCAAGCATTGGACCGCCGTCTTCGATATAATCAGTCAAAGCTTGTTTTTTGGCTTGGATATCCTTAGAAACGATGACTTGCTCATAATCTTGACCACCACCGAAAAAGGCAATGTCGAATTTCGTAGCATCAAACGGTTGGTCAAGTGAGATAACTTCTGAAGTCAACTCGATATCCATCTGTTTAGCATAGTATTCTAAGACTAAAACATTACCGATATCACCATAAGTGTTCAGTAGATCGCCATAAAGGTGTGCTAAGTGAAGTTGGTATTTCATATTAATCCATGCCTCCCTTGATATAGCCTTCATCTGCTAAAAGTTTCCGTAATTGCAAGACTGCAGTGTAGGTTGCTAGTACGTAGATGTGTTCTGTTGGCATCGTTTTGAGATAAGCTAAGACGTCTTTTAGACTTTCACGTTGCGCAAAGTTTTCTTCGGGAACACCAGCTACGCGCAACCGGAATGTGATGTCTTTGTAACGTTCACCCCCGGTCAAGACACTAGGGATCTTGTCAAATGGTAAGTTTTCAAAATCACCATCCCAGATCCAGCTCGTATCGATCCCGTCAGCGTAATTGGCATTCAACAAGACTGCCAGTGAAAATGGTTTATCATCGGTCTTGATCATTTCTAAAACTTGGTCAAGGCCAACTGGGTTTTTGACCAAGATCATAGTCACTTCTTTGCCATCAAGATCGATAACTTCTTGACGTCCAAAGACCTTTTCGTCATTTTGACTGAGCGCTTGGCAGATCGTTTCGGGTTCGACATCTAGCTGTGAGCCGACTGCATAAGCGGCTAGGGCGTTATAGATGTTGTAAGTCCCACCGATGTGCAACTCAACTTCATGTCCATTGATCGTAAATTTAGAAGATTGTGGAGTTTGAGCACTGATCTGATCGACTTTGTAAGTCAATTCAGGGCGCTTGAAGCCACAATGCGGGCAGAAGTATTTACCTAAGTTGCTGTAAGAACGGTATTTGAAATGCAAGATATGTTGACAACTAGGACACAACAGCCCATCGGTGTTAGCTGGTGCGAGTTGGTCTTTTTCAGCTTTATCTGCAAAACCGTAATAAATAACTTTATTAGGTAGTTCCTTACTATTAAATATAGGTGCATCTCCATTTGCAAGAACAAGTGCGTCAGGATGCATCAACACACCTTTTAAGATCTTGTCATAAGTCGTGTAGATCTCACCATAGCGATCCATTTGATCACGGAAAAGGTTAGTCAACACGAACATTTTTGGTTTGATATATTCACAGACGATCGGCACATTGGCCTCATCGGTTTCAAGGACAGCGAGCTTTTTGCCAGAGCTCGTTTTTTGAGCTGTCAAAAAGGCGGTCACGATCCCTTGTTTCATATTAGAACCGCTCTTATTAGTCAAAACATTACCGTATTTAGCTTGGAGCACTTTTACGGTCAAAGCGGTCGTCAGTGTTTTACCATTGGTCCCAGTGATGATCACGATCTCGTAATCTTTAGCTAAAGCTTTTAAAACATCAGGATCAATTTTTAAAGTTAATTTACCAGGCAGAGAGGTCCCACCGTGCATAAAGTTATGCAAGAACCAGTGAGAAGTTTTACCCGCAGTAATTGCGATTGAACTTTTAAATGACATGAAATTTCCTCCGATTTTTTTATGTCAACTTGTATCTTACCATAAAATCTAGATCAGTGCGCAGAAAAACGGGTCGAGCCTAGCTGATAGCAACATCTAACAAATTTATTAATGAAATTTACGCATAAATCATATATACTAGTTTAGGAACTATTAAAAGGATGGTGGCGTTAGTGGCACAGCTTTTTTTCCGCTATGGAGCAATGAACAGCGGCAAGACGATCGAGATCTTAAAAGTCGCCCATAATTATGAAGAGCAAGATAAAAGCGTAATTATTATGACTAGTGGCTTGGATGACCGCGATGAAGTCGGTTATGTTTCGAGCCGGATTGGCCTTAAGCGTAAGGCATTTCCGATCTTTGAGGAAGATGACCTTTTGGCTAAGGTCAAAGAACTAGACCCAAACGCTGCATGTGTTTTGGTCGATGAAGCTCAATTTTTGAGTAAGCATCATGTTTTAGAATTAACACGGGTGGTCGATGAATTAAATATCCCCGTGATGACATTTGGCTTGAAAAATGATTTCCGTAATGAACTTTTTGAAGGTTCAAAATATTTACTACTATATGCGGATAAGATCGAAGAGATGAAAACGATCTGCTGGTTCTGCAACAAAAAAGCGATCATGAACTTACGGGTCAATGATGGCAAGCCTGTTTATGATGGCAAGCAGATCGAGATCGGTGGCAATGAATCTTACTATCCGGTGTGCCGTAAACATTACGTCGCGCCACCAACTGATACAAACAATACTATTAAATAAGGAGAATTTTATGGATAAGTTATTTGACAGATTGCAAATGCTTGAAGATCGGTATGAAGAACTCGGCGAATTGCTCTCTGATCCGGATGTGATCGCAGATACTAAGCGCTTTATGGAACTTTCAAAAGAGATGGCCGATCTGCGTGAAACAGTCGAAAAGTATAACAAATATAAGCAAGTCATCCAACAGATCAAAGATGACGAAGAGATGCTCAGTGCTGGACTTGACGATGATGAAATGACAACGATGGTCAAAGAAGAATTGGCAAGTTCAAAGACTGAAAAAGAACAATTAGAAGAAGAGATCAAGATCTTACTTCTACCTAAGGACCCTAACGATGATAAAAACATCATCATGGAGATCCGTGGCGCTGCTGGTGGGGATGAAGCGAGTCTATTTGCGGGCGATCTATTCACGATGTACAGCAAGTATGCTGAACATCAAGGGTGGAACATTGAAGTTATCGACAAGACGATGACAGAAGTAGGTGGTTTCAAGGAAATCGCATTGCTCATCAATGGTCGAAGCGTTTACTCTAAGTTGAAATATGAATCTGGGGCTCACCGTGTTCAACGGATCCCTGTAACTGAATCTCAAGGTCGAGTGCATACCTCAACGGCTACTGTAGTTGTCATGCCCGAAGAAGAAGATGTTGAGATCGAGATCGATCCAAAAGATATCAGAGTTGACGTTTACCGCGCTTCTGGTGCCGGTGGTCAGCATATCAACAAGACATCTTCAGCTGTGCGGATGACTCACTTGCCAACGGGGATCGTTGTTGCTATGCAAGATCAACGTTCACAACAACAAAACCGTGAAAAAGCAATGAAGATCTTGCGCGCACGTGTCTATGACTATTATGCTGCCCAAGAGCAAAGTGCTTATGACGAAAACCGTAAATCTGCTGTCGGTACTGGGGATCGTTCTGAACGGATCAGAACTTACAACTATCCACAAAACCGCGTGACTGATCACCGGATCGGCTTGAGCTTGAACAAGCTTGACCGGATCATGAACGGTGAATTAGAAGATGTGATCGATGCTTTAGTTCTTTACGATCAAACTAAAGCCTTAGAAGAATTACAAAATGGATAAAATGACAGTTTTTAAAGCTCAGCAATGGGCTTTTTCTTTTATCAAAGATCATGGGAAAGATCCAAGTGCCGCTGATCTGCTCTTGCAAGGCCAGATGAATTGGAGTACAACAGAGATGTTGATGAACTATCAGACGCAATTGTCAGCTGAACAATTAGAGCGCTTTTTTACCAATGTCAAATTATACTGCCAAGATCACCCAGCCCAATATTTGCTAGGAAAAGCTAACTTTTTTGGCTTGGAGTTCAAAGTCAGCGAAGCAACCTTGATCCCACGACCAGAGACAGAAGAATTGGTCGAGTGGATCTTGGAAGCCGAGCCTAAAACTTCGCTGCGGGTCTTAGATATCGGGACTGGTACCGGAGCGATCGGGCTAAGTTTGAAACATGAACGTCCTGCTTGGGAAGTGACTTTAAGTGATATTTCTTCCCAAGCCCTAGCAGTTGCTAAAGAAAACAAGCAAGCCTTGAAGCTAGAGGCCACGTTGATCGAAAGTGATCTTTTCCAAAATATCACGGGCAAATTTGATGTGATCGTCTCAAATCCCCCGTATATTGCCGAATCAGAGGCAGAATTAATGGATAAAAGTGTTTTAGAGCATGAACCTAAAACGGCTTTATTTGCGCCAGATGAAGGCTTATATCTTTATAAGAAATTAGCTGAAAAGCTCAGCCAACATCTGACAGAACACGGTAAGCTCTATTTAGAGATCGGCTTTCAACAAGGTCCAAGTGTAGTCGAGATCTTTAGCCAAGCTTATCCGACAGCTAAAGTCGAATTACGCCAGGATATCACCGGACATGACCGGATGGTAAAAGTGAGTTTTTAATAGAAAAGAGGAAATAATAGTGCTGATAACTGAGATCTATACACCAGATAAAGTTGCTTTGGCCGCTAAAGAACTACAGTTGGGCGAGTTGGTCGCTTTTCCGACTGAGACCGTTTATGGGCTAGGGGCCGATGCAACTAACGCTCAAGCGGTCAAACGCGTTTATCTTGCTAAAGGACGTCCGTCAGATAATCCTTTGATCGTGACGGTTTGTTCACGGGAAATGGTCGAACGCTACGTCGAAAAATTGCCTACAGCAGCCCAAAAATTGATGGATGCCTTTTGGCCGGGCTCGTTGACAATCATTTTGCCGATTAAACCCGATTCACTGCCCGATGCAGTCACGGGTGGCTTAAAGACCGCGGCCTTTCGGATGCCTGACAATCAAACAACGCTAGAATTGATCAAAGAAGCTGGAGTCCCATTAGTTGGACCATCAGCTAACTCTTCGGGCAAACCGAGCCCTACGACAGCCGAACACGTCTTTCATGACTTGGAAGGTAAGATCAAAGGGATCGTTGATGATGGTCCGACTACGGTTGGGGTCGAATCCACGATCGTTGACTTAAGTACCGCTGTGCCGACTGTTTTGCGTCCAGGAGCAGTCACACCCGAGCAGATCAGCGAAATTTTAGGTTGTGAAGTGCGTTCAGATAAGCATCATGTTGGTCAAGCCGAGACACCTAAAGCTCCCGGGATGAAATACAAGCACTATGCTCCTGATGCTCAGGTCTTGATCGTAAATGCTGCTGAGTGGGAAGAAGCTTTGGCTTGGGCTAAGGCACAAACGGCTAAGATCGGCGTGATGGCTTTTGAGCCAGAAGTAGCTAAAGTGTCTAAGCTACCAGAAAATATCGCAGGCTACTCATTAGGCACAAACGTCAAGAGTGCTAGCAGTCGGCTCTTTTCGGGTCTCAGAACTTTTGATAGCCAAGACTACATTTTATGTGCAGGCGTTGCCGAGACAGGTTTAGGTGAAGCTTATATGAACCGCTTAAAGAAAGCAGCTGGAAATGTTTTCTTTAAGGAATTCAGTAAGAATAAATAATTTAACGCGAATAGTAGCAAATAGGCGCGTTTTCGGCTAAAATAAGTAGCAGAGCTAGACAAAGGAGGAATTTTAACAATGGGTAAATTTGAAGTCTTAGATCATCCATTGATCCAACATAAACTAACGATCATTCGCGACAAGGATTGCGGGACACGGGAATTTCGTCAATGTGTCGATGAGATCGCAACTTTGATGGCATATGAAGTTTCACGTGAGATGCCGTTAGAAGATGTTGAGATCGAAACACCGATGGGCAAGACATACAAAAAACGTTTGGCTGGTAAGAAAGTCGTCGTTGTACCGATCTTACGGGCTGGACTTGGGATGGTAGAAGGTATTTTGAATCTTATCCCTGCTGCTAAAGTTGGTCACATTGGGATGTATCGTGATGAAGAAACGATGCAACCACACGAATATTTCGTTAAGATGCCTAGCGATCTAGCTAGTCGAGAAGTTTTTGTGGTCGATCCAATGTTGGCAACCGGTGGTTCAGCTATCATGGCTGTAGATGCTTTGAAGAAACGCGGTGCGCAATCGATCAAGTTTGTGTGTTTAGTTGCTGCGCCAGAAGGTGTGGAAGCTTTACGTAAAGCACATCCAGATATCGATATTTTCGCCGCTGCTTTAGATGATCGTCTTGATGAAAATGGTTATATTGTTCCTGGTTTAGGTGACGCGGGTGACCGCTTGTTTGGTACTAAGTAGACAAGTCACGCAATGTGTCGCGTAGTCTAAATTAGTCAAACGCTTTAAATACGGTTGTTGCTCCATTTCTCCAACTTTTGAAATAAATTCATTTTCGTTTTGAATTTTGGGGGATTTGGTGGTATTATTGCTTTTGTATTCAAAAATAGTTTTCTATCTATGCTTGAATCTTAATCTTATGGTTCGACCATTTTGTTCAACCGTATTGATCACAATTGAAAAGAGGTGAAACTTGGTGAATGAAGAAGCTCAAGTTTTGAAGCTTTTTGGTATTCCTTTTAATGTAGGTAACTGCCTTTCAGGACTGGTTTCAGCATTGATCGTCTTTGGGCTCGTCTTTTGGTTTTCACGCAGATTGCAAATGAAGCCAAAGGGTAAGCAGAATATGATCGAGTGGATGATCGATTTTACAAATGGGATCGTCAAAAGCTCCATGCCTGATGAACAGGGGAAAAAATATGGACTCCTTATTTTTACTCTCTTCTTGTTTATCTTTGTTTCTAACCAAATAGGATTGGCTATTCAGCTTCCAATTAATGGTGTAAACTACATTAAAAGTCCAACTGCTTCGCCCGCGACGACTTTGACATTAGCATTTCTAGTCTTGCTCTTGTCACATCTCATGGGGGTTGCGAAGTTTGGCTTTAAGGGATATGTCAAGAATTCGTACTTTAGTCCAATGCCGGCCTTATTCCCAATTAATGTTTTGGAACAATTTACGAATTTCTTGACCCTGGCATTACGTCTTTACGGTAACATCTATTCTGGTGAAGTGTTGTTGACTGTTATCTATGAACAGTTGGCTAAATCACATACACCGTGGACGTATTTACCAGCGATTCCACTCGAAATGATTTGGCAGGGATTTTCAATCTTTATTGGATCGATCCAAGCTTACGTTTTCGTAACATTGACAATGGTATATATTTCTCAAAAGGTCGAAAAAGAATAATTAACTTATAGGATTAATTTTAAGGAGGATTTTTATTATGACAACAGCTTTAGCTTTACTTGGTGCGGGTCTTGCCGCAGGTTTTGCTGCTATCGGTACAGGTGTTGGTAACGGTTTGGTTATCGCAAAAACTTTAGAAGGTATGTCTCGTCAACCTGAACTTTCAGGCCAATTACGGACAACAATGTTTATCGGGGTCGGTTTGATCGAAGCTGTGCCGATCATCGCTATCGTTATCTCATTCATGTTGATGGCTAAATAATCTCTGATCTATCAGTATAACTTTGTCACATTATTGAAAGATTAGGAGGTGTCAATGAATGAACTCAGCATTACTATTGGCTACTGCTGAAGGTGGTGTACAATGGGGCGACTTCTTATTTTATCTCTGTACTTTCTTGATTTTGATCGCACTCGTTAAGCATTTTGCTTGGGGACCTGTGACCGAAATGATGGAAAAACGGGCCGATAAGATCGCAAACGACATTGATTCGGCAGAAAATGCCCGTAAAAAAGCGGAAGAGCTCGCAGCTAAACGTGAATCAGCGCTTAAAGATTCTCATGTTGAAGCTTCAAAAATCATTGATCGTGCAAAGAAGAACGGTGAACAGCAAAAAGCTACCATCGTAAATTCGGCACAAGAAGAAGTCAGCACATTGAAAAAGAATGCTAAAAAAGACATTGAACAAGAACGCCAAGAAGCGCTCTCCAATGTTAAAAACGATGTAGCTGCTTTATCTGTTGAAATTGCTTCAAAGATCATTCAAAAGGAATTGAGTGCTAAGGACCAAGAAGCCTTGGTCGACTCTTATATCGAAGGGTTGGGGAAGCAAGATGGCATTAGATAAGCAAACAATAGCTAAACGTTATGGAAAAGCTTTGTTTGAAACAGCTAAGGAACAAGATGTTTTGACAGAAACTTCTAGTGAATTAGCTCAGATCAAACAAGTCTTGCAAGCAGAACCACAATTTGTTGATTTCATGACAAGTGCAGCAATAAAACATGATGCTAAGCTTGAAATGTTAAAAAATCTACAAAGTGGTACTTCTGAATTGACATCTAACTTGTTAGCGATGTTATACGATTACAGACGGATCGCCAATTTAGAAGATATTATTGATGAATTCAACAGATTAACTGATGAAGACGAAAAGACAGTCCGTGCAACGGTGACAACTGCGGTCGAGTTGGATCAAACTCGTAAAGATAAGATCGCAGCTTCCTTTGCTAAGGTAGTCGGAGCTAAAAAAGTAGAACTTGAAACAGTAGTTGATCCCGAGATCATTGGCGGGGTCGTCTTGAAATCAAGTAGCTATGTGTTTGATGGCTCCATCAAGTCGAAAATCGCAAACATTAAACGTCTGTTATTAAAATGATTTTTAAAGAGGTGAGACTTTTATGAGCATTAAGGCTGAGGAAATCAGTGCTCTTATCAAGCAACAATTAGCTAACTATAAAGACGAACTTACCGTTGATGAGGTTGGTACAGTTACTTACGTTGGTGACGGGATCGCTCGTGCTAATGGTCTTGATAATGCCCTTTCTGGTGAGCTTCTTCAATTCGAAGATGGTACATACGGAATGGCACAAAACTTAGAATCAAACGATGTCGGTATCGTTATCTTAGGTGCTTATAAAGGCATTCGTGAAGGCGATACGGTAAAACGTACCGGTAAGATCATGGAAGTCCCTGTTGGGGAAGCTTTGATCGGCCGTGTAGTAAACCCCTTAGGCCAACCGATCGACGGTTTAGGGGAGATAAAAACGGACAAGACTCGTCCGGTAGAACGTAAGGCTCCTGGCGTTATGGAACGTCAATCTGTTAATGAACCACTTCAAACAGGTATCAAAGCGATCGATGCACTTGTGCCGATCGGTCGTGGCCAACGTGAATTAGTTATCGGTGACCGTAAGACTGGTAAGACATCAGTTGCGGTCGATACGATCTTAAATCAAAAAGACCAAGACATGATCTGTATTTATGTCGCTATTGGTCAAAAGGAATCGACGGTTCGTACTCAAGTAGAAACATTGCGTAAATATGGTGCAATGGACTACACGATCGTTGTTTCAGCTGGGCCATCTTCACCAGCGCCATTGCTTTGGTTAGCTCCATATGCTGGGGCTGCTATGGGTGAAGAATTCATGTTCAACGGTAAGCATGTTTTGATCGTGTATGATGATCTTTCAAAACAAGCTGATGCTTACCGTGAACTTTCCTTGATCTTGAGACGTCCACCTGGTCGTGAAGCTTATCCTGGGGATGTTTTCTATCTTCACTCACGTTTGTTGGAACGTGCGGCTAAACTTAGTGATGAATTAGGTGGCGGTTCAATGACTGCTTTACCATTTATCGAAACTAAGGCTGGTGACGTTTCAGCTTATATTCCAACTAATGTTATCTCCATCACTGATGGTCAGATCTTCTTGGATAGCGATAACTTCTATTCTGGTATTCGTCCAGCTATCGATGCGGGTACTTCTGTTTCCCGTGTTGGTGGTTCGGCTCAGATCAAAGCGATGAAGAAAGTTGCTGGTACATTACGTTTGGACTTAGCTTCATATCGTGAATTAGAATCATTTGCACAATTTGGTTCTGATCTTGATGAAGCAACACAAGCTAAGTTGAATCGTGGTCGTCGGACAGTTGAAGTCTTGAAGCAACCACTTCACAAGCCACTTCCAGTTGAAAAGCAAGTCTTGATCTTATATGCTTTGACACACGGTTTCTTAGATTCTGTTGTTGTTGATGAGATCTTGCGTTATCAAGATGAAATGTTTGATTTCTTTGATAACAACCACAAAGATCTCTTAGATCACATTGCTAAGACTGGTCAATTACCAGACACAGATAAATTAGATACAGCAATCAAAGAATTTGCTGCTTCTTTCCAAGCAAATTCAAAATAAGAAAGGGTGGTGAGAGCTAATGCCAGCTTCTTTACAAGAAGTTAAGCGTCGAATCGTTTCGACTAAGAAAACTGGACAGATCACAAGTGCGATGCAAATGGTCTCGACTGCTAAGTTGAGTCAGATCCAAAAGCACTCTGTAAGTTATCAAGTTTATGCTTCGAAGATTCGTAGCGTGATTACCCATTTGGCACAATCTCATCTACTTGATTCTGCTTCAGCAGTTGAAAGTGGAAAAGACCAAGTGGGCAAACTCAACACCTTAGGTATGCTAAAACAACGTCCTGTGAAAAAGACCGGGATCGTCGTTGTGACTTCAGATCGTGGCTTGGTTGGTAGCTACAACAGCAACGTTATCAAACAAACGCTTGATCTGATCAAAGAAAACGGCCACACCAAAGATGATGTTGTGATCATCGCAGTTGGTGGTACCGGGGCTGAATTTTTCAGTAAACGTGGTTACAACGTTGCGTATGAATTTCGCGGTGTCAAAGACGTACCGACATTTAGAGAAGTACGTCCGATCGTTGAAGCTATCGTGACGATGTATAGCAATGGTCTGTACGATCAATTATTTGTTTGTTACAACCACTTTGTTAACACTTTGACCTCTATTTTCCGTGCTGAAAAGATGTTACCTATCACAGCTGAAAATATGGGTGATGATGACTTGACTGCACTTGATGAAGATCAAAAGTATCATATTGAATATGAAACAGAGCCTTCACGTGATGCGATCTTAGAAGTTATCTTGCCTCAATATGCGGAAAGTTTGGTTTATGGAGCTATTTTAGATGCTAAGACTTCTGAACATGCATCAAGTTCGACTGCGATGAAGTCAGCTTCTGATAACGCTAAAGATATTATTTCTGCGTTAGAACTTCAATATAACCGTGCACGTCAAAGTGCGATCACAACTGAAATTACGGAAATCACAGGTGCGCAAGCTGCCTTAGATTAGAACGATTAGGAGGAATTAACTAGATGAGTTACGGTAAAGTAGTTCAGGTAATCGGCCCAGTTGTCGATGTCCAATTCCCTCTTAGTGAATCCTTACCTGATATCAACAATGCTTTAACAGTTGAACGTGAAGATGGAACAAAATTGGTGATCGAAGTTGCTCTTGAATTGGGTGACGGCGTAATGCGTACGATCGCGATGGATTCCACTGATGGCCTTCAACGTGGGGCAAAAGTTGTTGATAACGGCGCAGCTATCAGCGTGCCCGTTGGTAATGATACTTTGGGACGTGTTTTCAACGTCTTAGGGGAAACAATTGATAATGGTCCAGAAATTAGTGCCGACCATCGCAGAGATCCTATCCACCGCGATGCGCCAGCTTATGACCAATTAAACACAAGTACAGAAATTCTTGAAACAGGGATCAAAGTTATCGACTTATTAGCTCCTTATATCAAGGGTGGTAAGATCGGTCTGTTCGGTGGTGCCGGTGTTGGTAAGACCGTTTTGATCCAAGAATTGATCCACAATATTGCACAAGAACATAACGGTATCTCCGTCTTTACTGGTGTTGGTGAACGTACACGTGAAGGTAATGACCTTTACTTTGAAATGAAGGAATCAGGCGTTTTAGAAAAAACAGCCATGGTCTTTGGTCAGATGAACGAGCCACCTGGAGCCCGGATGCGGGTTGCCTTGACTGGTTTGACGATCGCGGAATACTTCCGTGATGTTGAAGGCCAAGACGTGTTATTGTTTATCGATAACATTTTCCGCTTTACTCAAGCTGGTTCTGAAGTTTCCGCCTTGTTAGGCCGTATTCCATCTGCCGTTGGTTACCAACCAACATTGGCAACTGAAATGGGTCAATTGCAAGAACGTATCACTTCAACTAAGAAGGGTTCTGTTACATCTATCCAAGCCGTTTACGTGCCTGCCGATGACTATACTGACCCTGCGCCAGCAACGACCTTTGCTCACTTGGATGCTACAACTAACTTGGAACGTTCCTTGACTCAACAAGGTATCTACCCAGCTGTTGACCCATTGGCATCTACTTCAAGTGCTTTAGCACCTGAGATCGTGGGTGAAGAACATTACCGTGTAGCGACTGAAGTCCAACACGTATTACAACGTTACCGTGAATTACAAGATATCATTTCGATCTTAGGTATGGACGAATTATCTGATGAAGAAAAAGTTATCGTTTCACGTGCCCGCCGGATCCAATTCTTCTTGTCCCAAAACTTTAACGTTGCGGAACAATTTACTGGTGTTCCAGGTTCTTATGTACCAGTTGAAGAAACAGTTAAAGGCTTTAAAGAGATCCTTGAAGGTAAGTACGATGATCTTCCAGAAGATGCTTTCCGGAGCTGTGGTCCGATCGAAGATGTTGTGAAAAAAGCTGAACAGATGACACAAGGCAATTAAGGGGGTAGCGTCCAATGGATGAAAAACCTGTATTAACTGTCAATGTGGTTACGCCTGATGGATCAGTTTATGAAAATACAACTGATTTAGTGATCTGTACAACAACAGTCGGGCAAGTCGGTATCATGCCGAACCGCCTACCTTTGTTGGCATCACTGGCAATTGATAAAATCAGAGTCAAGACAGGTGAAGATACCTTTGATGAAGTCGCAGTTAGCGGTGGATTCATCGAATTTTCAAACAATGTTTTATCTGTAGTTGCATCAGCAGCTGAAAGAAAAGAAGAGATCGACACTTCACGGGCTGAACGGGCGCGTAAGCGTGCGGAGGCACGGATCGCTAAAGCTAAAGAAAACCACGATGATAATGAATTACAACGTGCTGAAGTTTCTTTACGTCGGGCGATCAACCGTTTGAGTGTTTCGAAGAAATAATCAAAAAGATCCTTGTCATTTTGGCAAGGATCTTTTTTTAACAACTGGGTAAGCATTTTATCTGATTTTTGCGTAGATATAGCTATATTTTTTTAGAGATTCGCCGTAAATGAGTGACTGAACTGAAAAATTATGCTATGATTATTTCGGATTGAGTAAAAGAGAAGAGGGAAAAAAGATGCAATATATAGGAATAATGGCGCTTTTGACGATCATCAGTCATTTTGTCTTTATCGCCTTGGCATTTGTGGGGCTCCAGTCTTTGAGACTCGATCGCTACATTGAACCGGCACGGCAAAATAGCTTCCGGCTTGTCTTAGTCATGGTCGCGGTAGCTCTTGGTTTTGCTTGCAGTTCGTTTTTTACGAGCTTTGTGGACAATGTGGTACATCTATCATATCTGATTTAAATAAATATAGTAATTTTCGGAGGAGTAACAATTGGAAAAGATTATTGTGCGTGGCGGGCATAGATTGAATGGAACAGTAGAGATCGAAGGAGCAAAAAATGCGGTCTTACCGATTTTAGCTGCGGGTATCTTACCAAGTGAAGGCCGCACCTTTTTAACAAATGTTCCGATCTTATCTGACGTTTATACGATGAACAATGTGATCCGCTTTTTAAACGTTAAGGTTGGTTTTGACGAAGAAAATAAAACGATTGCATTGGACGCAACTAATGAACTTTCTTATGAAGCACCATTTAAGTATGTCTCAAAGATGCGAGCATCGATCGTTGTTTTAGGACCACTTTTGGCGCGTTTAGGTCGTGCTAAAGTTGCGATGCCAGGTGGCTGTGCGATCGGTTCACGTCCGATCGACTTACATTTGAAAGGGCTTGAAGCTTTAGGGGCTGAGATCAACCGACATGATGGTTACATTGAAGCTTTTGCACCAAATGGACTCAAGGGTGCTAATATTTACCTTGATTTCCCAAGTGTTGGTGCAACGCAAAACATCATGATGGCAGCTACTTTAGCCAAAGGGACTACGATCATCGAAAATGTTGCGCGTGAACCAGAGATCGTTGACTTAGCTAACATTTTGAATAAAATGGGGGCTAAAGTCAAAGGTGCTGGGACTGAGACCTTGAAGATCACAGGGGTCGAGACTTTACATGGCACAGAACACGCGATCATCCAAGACCGGATCGAAGCCGGGACATTCATGGTGGCAGCTGCTTTGACTAAGGGTAATGTTTTGATCAAAGATGCCGTAGCTGAACATAACAAGCCGTTGATCTCTAAATTAGAAGAGATGGGCGTTCAAGTCTTAGAAGAAGAAAATGGTTTGCGTATCATTGGACCAGAACAATTGAAGCCAACAACGATCAAGACTTTACCACATCCAGGTTTCCCAACGGATATGCAACCACAATTTTCGATCTTGCAGTTAGCGGCTAAGGGTACGAGCATCTTGACCGAAACTGTTTTTGAAAATCGTTTCATGCACCTAGAAGAGATGCGTCGTATGAATGCTGACTTTAAGATCGAAGGTAATTCGGTCATCATTTACGGGCCAACTGATTTTTCAGGTGCTGAAGTAGCCGCAACTGATCTGCGGGCTGCTGCTGCCTTAGTTTTAGCTGGACTTTTGTCACGTGGGATCACTCAAGTCACACATTTACAATATTTGGATCGTGGTTATTACCACTTCCACCAAAAATTAGCTGCTTTAGGTGCAGAGATCAAACGGATCGACGATATCACAAACGAAGAATACGTTATTTCCAAGAAAAAGATCAAATAATAATTTTCAGGGCTGCAAGTTATCTTAGCAGCCTTTTTTAATAAAAAATTTTAAAATTAAACCAATTTGATTGGGGGAACACGGTTTTTCAGGTGCAATTAATATGCTATAATTGGCTGTGTGTATTTTAAAATGAATTGAACTGAGATCAACTCTCAGTCCTACTTACATGTTTAATTAAGAACAAAAGGAGAAAATTTTATGGCTAAAGATATCGGTATCGATCTAGGTACGGCAAATGTATTGATCAATGTCAAGGGTAAGGGCATTGTGCTAAATGAGCCTTCCGTTGTAGCTGTCGATACGCAAACTGGCCGGGTCCTAGCAGTGGGTTCGGAAGCCTACAAGATGGTCGGCAGAACACCAAGTAATATTCGTGCGATCCGCCCATTAAAAGATGGGGTCATTGCAGACTTTGACATGACAGAACAGATGTTATCGTATTTCATCAAGAAGTTAAATGTTAAAGGTGTGATGTCGAAGCCGGCCATTCTGATCTGCTGCCCAACTAATACGACTGACATTGAACGTAAAGCGATCCGTCAAGCCGCTGAAAAGTCTGGCGGGGGCGATGTTTATTTGGAAGAAGAGCCTAAAGTGGCGGCTGTCGGTGCAGGACTCGACATCTTCCAACCTTATGGCAATATGATCATTGATATCGGTGGTGGGACCAGTGATATTGCAGTCCTTTCCTTAGGTGATATCGTGATCAGTCGTTCTTTACGCAGTGCCGGTGATAAGTTGAACGCAAACATTGCTAATTACGTTCGCCAAGAATACGGTCTGATGATCGGTGAACATACAGCTGAAAAGATCAAGATCGAGATCGGCAGTGTCATCAAGGGTCACCGCAACAAGGAAATGACTGTGCGTGGCCGCGATGTCGTTAGCGGGTTACCAAAATCGATCCGCATCACGTCCGATGAAACGGTTGAGGCAATGCGTGACACGATGGATGCTATGATCGCAGCTGCTAAAGAAGTGTTGAGTGAAACTCCACCTGAACTTGCTTCTGATGTAATCGATCGTGGGATCGTGATCACTGGTGGTGGTGCCTTGCTTGACGGGATCGACACTTTATTTGCAGAAGAATTGACGATCCCAGTGATGATCGCAGACACACCACTTGATGATGTGGCAGTCGGTTCAGGTCAATTGCTCGAACAGATCGAAAAACTAAAAAAGAGTAAATAATGAAGATTTTTAGCAAGTTACTTATCTTACCGGTTAAGTTTTACCAAAAGGGGATCTCCCCCTTATTGCCACCGAGTTGTCGTTATTATCCGACCTGCTCAACTTATATGATCCAGGCGATCGAGAAACACGGCGCTTTATTGGGCTTGCTGATGGGATGTGCTCGTATTTTACGGTGTAATCCTTTCGTTAGAGGTGGCTATGATCCAGTTCCGGATCACTTTAGGTTACGTAGAAATAAAAATCCGAAAAAGTGAATTAACATAGGGGGATATACCTTGTCGAAAAAAGAACGTAATATTCAGATCATTGAAAATGAAAAGATGGTGAATGGTAATTTAGTCTTAGAATTGACGATCCAAGATGAAGTGATCGGTAGTGTCAAACAAGACGGAATGCGCTATATTGCCGTTTTATCCAATGGCGAAAAATTAAAGCTCAACTCAAGAAATGAAGCTGTTGACTATCTCTTGCGTGATTACCACTTACACCGCGGATAAGTTAATAAAAAAATAAGTTTGCCGACTGAGCCTTTCTTCAGTCGGCAAATTGTATATAATTAGTAGGAATCAAATAAAAGGAGTGACTTTTAATGGCGCGACAACAGTTCTTACACCGTGATGAAGACGATGATGCTCGTATCGACTGGGGCATTATCTTTTCGGTCCTTGTGTTAGCCGTGATCGGGATGATCTCGCTTTATGTTGCCTTGACCCATGATACAAGTACTGCTAGTGTGACTAGAACGATGATCACTCAGGCAATGTGGTACATCTTAGGGATCGGGGCTGTGATCTTTATCATGCAGTTTGATGCTGAACAGTTGTGGAAGATCGCCCCGTTGGCTTATGGACTAGGGATCTTCTTATTGATCTTAGTGCTATTCTTCTATAGTCGGCGAATGGCGATCCTAAACGGGGCCAAGAGTTGGTTTGCGATCGGCTCGTTATCATTTCAGCCTTCCGAAGTGATGAAACCTGCCTTTATTTTGATGATGGGGCGAGTCATTTCGCAACATAACAGTGAATATCCGGAACACACGACGCGTTCGGATTGGTTATTGTTAGGTAAACTCTTTGCGTGGACGATCCCAGTGGCAGTCCTCTTGAAGTTGCAAAATGACTTTGGGACGATGCTCGTGTTCTTTGCGATCTTAGGGGGGATGATCTTAGTTTCAGGTATCACCTGGAAAATCATTGCGCCGGTCGCGGGAGCCGTGACTGTTTTAGGTAGTTTAGCGATCTTTTTAGTTGTTTACGATAGGACTTTACTTGAAAAGATCGGTTTTCAGGCTTACCAGTTCAAACGGATCGATTCCTGGCTCGATCCTTCTGGAAGTACTAGTGGTAGTAGTTATCAGCTCTGGCAGAGTATGAAAGCGATCGGCTCAGGACAACTATTAGGTAAAGGCTTCAATGTTTCCAATGTTTATGTGCCGGTGCGCCAATCAGATATGATCTTTTCGGTCATTGGAGAAAACTTTGGCTTTATCGGTTGTTGTTTATTGATCTTTATCTACTTATTGTTGATCTTTCAAATGATCCAGGTGACTTTTGATACGAAAAATGAGTTTTATGCTTATATTTCGACTGGGGTCATCATGATGATCTTGTTCCACGTCTTTGAAAATATCGGGATGAACATCGGGCTCTTGCCTTTGACAGGTATTCCATTGCCATTTGTCAGTCAAGGGGGATCAGCTCTGATCGGGAACATGATCGGGGTCGGATTTGTGATGTCGATGCGTTATCACAATAAGAGTTATATGTTTAGTAATGGGACAGATTTTAGATAGGGTGAGTGTAAATGAAAAAATTTTATTGTTATGCACGTTGTAGTACCTGTAAAAAAGCCGAAAAATGGCTCTTGGAAAATCAAGTTCAATTTGACAAGCAAGATCTAGTTGCCGATCCTCCGACTAAAGAGGAGCTCTTAGCGATCTTTGCCAAAAGTGACCGACCATTGCGTTATTTCTTCAATACTAGTGGTCAAGACTATCGCAAGTTGAACTTAAAAGAAAAAGTTCCCACAATGACAAAAGAAGAAGCGGCAACGATGATGTCGGAAAATGGCAAACTCATCAAACGTCCGCTGATGGTCGATGAAAAGACCGTAACTTGTGGCTTTAAGCCTGAAGTTTATCAAGAAACTTGGCTTTGATCAAATAACCGTAATTCTAGCATGGTAAGCGTAGAATTACGGTTATTTTTTTCGCTTTAGGACGGCCTAGTGATGTATTTATTTTTACAGGGTGCTACTTTTTTATAAAAAATCCCCCAGCCGACAAGCAACTGGGGCACGCTTATCTATCGGTGGTCTTTCAACCAGTCATAGATAATGCTTGATACCAGATTGACTAGGATAGCCAAGATCAAGCTTAGGATTGTGGAGAGCATAGCATTCACCTCTCTCTTGTACTAATTGAAGTTGATCAGACTTCACGTACTTCTTTAGTATATTGACAGGTTGAAATAAATTTTATATGATAGTGGTGTGGAGAGCATGGATTCATCCTAGCTCTATAATGCAAGCTGATCACTTGCGAACCAGTTTTACCTTCTGACATATATTTGTCAGAGGGTAATTTTTTTGCACTAAAAAAGGCGCTCCGTCCGATGAATTGAGCGGGGGAGAAAATTTTTTATTTGGAGTATATATTTATTTTCCGTAAGAAATAAAAGCAGTATTATTGAGTAAATAAAGAAGAACTCGAGGCGAAATGTTCACCACAGTTTACATATAAATAATAAGAAGCAATTATGGTAAGAGTAAGGATCCAGAAACAGAGATAGGGGGATCATATACAGAAGTCTTGAAATTAGAAAGGACAGCCGTAAGAGATATTGATGCGTAGCTGAAACGTATTCGATAAATGCAGCGTTTAGTAAACAATAGAGGCCTTACTATGATACAAGATCCGCATCATAATAAGGCCTCTGTTATTCATACGGTGCTGACCGCATTGTCTTACACGCTTTATCTTTGTTCGGCAAATTTTTTAGCTTCACCGACAAGATGGATGAAGAGCTTTAAGGAATTCTCGTGGTCTTGGTAAAGTGTTTCGGGATGCCACTGAACACCTAAGAAATTAAAGTTCTTACCGACTGCCGCTTCTACGATCCCGTCTGAACTGTAAGCTACCGGGATCAACTCCGGAGAGATATCTTTTAGCGCTTGATGATGAAATGAATTTACGCGTGCCGAAGTGCCAAAGAAGTCTTGGATCAAGTTGTCTTCTTTGACTTCGATCGAATGTGTCAGTGCTTGCCAAGGTGCTGTCTGGTATTGGTTGTGCTTGACAGCTAGCTTATCGTAGTCGCTTAGATCTTGGTAGAGACTGCCACCTAAAAAGACATTCGCGAGTTGGAGTCCGCGACAGATACCTAAAGTTGGAAGATCGCGTTCATAGGCTTGACGTAAGAATTCGATCTCAAAAGCGTCAAGCGCTGAGTCGATCGCACCTAATTTTAAGCTGGGTTCTTCATCGTAAAAATAAGGATCGATATCTTTACCGCCGGGCAATAAGAGACCGTCGATCCGATCGATCAAAGTACTGATGCTCTCAAGTGAGCTCTTAGGTGGGATGATCACTGGGATCCCACCGGCTTTTTTAACGGCATCTAAATAGCCTTGCCCGATATAGGAGATAGGTAAGTTCGCGTGTTCGGGAATCAAGGCGCCGTTGAAATTTCCGATAATGCCAATGATTGGTTGCACGTAGATGCCTTCTTTCGTAAATATATTTTGAACAAGGTTTTCCAATTGAAAGTAATTCTCAATTAGACTACAATGATGATAGTATACTTATTTAGTTTAGCGGAGGAATGAAAAATGTCAACTCTTGAAGTAAAAAATCTCCACGTTTCGATCGATGGAAAAGAGATCTTGAAAGGCCTTGATCTTAAGATGCAGACGGGGGAGATCCATGCAATCATGGGCCCAAACGGAACTGGGAAGTCGACTTTATCAGAGGCGATCATGGGTAACCCAGCTTACACGATCACTAAAGGTGAGATCTTATTAGATGGTGAAAATATTTTGGATTGGGCAGTTGATGAACGTGCACGCGCAGGGCTCTTTTTAGCGATGCAATATCCAGCTGAGATTCCAGGGGTCACGAATGCTGAATTTATCCGCAGTGCGATCAATGCGCGTTTGCCTAAAGATGAACCGATCTCGATACGAAAATATCTAAAAGACCTCGAAGAAACGATGGCCTTTTTAGACATGCCATTTTCCATGGCAGAGCGCTACCTCAATGAAGGTTTCTCCGGTGGGGAAAAGAAACGCAATGAGATCTTGCAACTGATGATGATCAAGCCTAAATTTGCGATCTTAGATGAGATCGATTCTGGTTTGGATATCGATGCCTTAAAAGTCGTTTCTAAGGGGGTAAATGAGATGTGCAGTCCAGATTTTGGCTCGTTGATCATCACCCACTACCAACGACTCTTGAACTATATCGTACCAGATGTCGTGCATGTCATGATGGATGGTCGGATCGTAACGACTGGTGGCCCTGATCTAGCTAAGCGCTTGGAAGCAGAAGGCTATGCGGGTCTCCGTGATGAATTAGGGCTTGATATCAAGCTAGCAGAAGATAAAGCTTAGGTGGTGGCAAAAATGAGTGCATTAACAACACAAGCCCAGGCACTAGTAGAGTTTGGTAAGCAAACTAATGAGCCTAGCTGGTTTACCCAAAAAAGGACCCAAGCTTTAGAAAAAGCTCAAGAACTTGAGATGCCACGCTTTGAAAAAATCAAATATAAACGCTGGCCGATCGAAGTGACTAAGCCGGTGCAAGTGCTCCAAAATGACTTGCCTGAAGCTAAGGCAGCTGAGATCACGATCCAAAATAATGTTGTGGTCGAATTTGGGCAAACAACTGCTAAATTAGAACTCGATCCAGCATTAAAAGCTCAAGGGGTGATCGTCTGTGATTGGCAAACAGCTCTGCAAGAACATCCAGAACTCATCGAAGAGTATTTCATGGAAGCGGTCAAAGACGATGAAAATCGCTTGAATATGCAACATGTGGCTAACGTTACCAGTGGATTGTTGATCTACGTGCCTAAAAATGTCGTCCTAGAAGAACCATTGACGTCGTATTTCATTCAAGATGCTACAACGGAACAAGACTTTGTGCACCATGTTTTATTGATCGCTGATGTCAACAGTGAAGTCTCATATTTGGAGAATTTGCAGACTTACGGTGAACAAAAGACAACAGCCAGCGTGATCGTGGAAGTCTTTGCCAAGGCGGGTAGTCACGTAAAATTTGCCAGTGTCGATCGCTTGGGTAAAAATACGACCGCCTATCTCAATCGCCGGGGGCATTTGGAGCAAGATGCTAAGATCGACTGGTCGATGGGGATGATGAATGACGGTAATATCGTTGGTGACTTTGATTCTGATCTGATCGGTGATGGTTCTCACGCCGAAACTAAAGTCGTTGCGATCTCAACGGGTAAACAAGTCCAAGGGATCGATACCCGCGTGACAAACTATGGTAGACATTCGATCGGCCACATTCTCCAACACGGAGTCATCTTATCGCGGTCATCGCTAGTCTTTAACGGGATCGGCCACATCATTCATGGTGCCAAGGGAGCCGATGCGCAACAGGAAAGTCGGGTCTTGATGCTTTCGACTAAAGCGCGTGGCGATGCCAATCCGATCTTATTGATCGATGACAATGCCGTTACTGCTGGTCACGCCGCCAGTGTTGGGCGGGTCGATCAAGACCAATTGTATTACTTGATGAGTCGGGGCTTGTCAAAAGAGATCGCTGAACGTTTAGTGATCCGTGGTTTCTTAGGCCCAGTTTTGACAGCTATTCCAAGCCGAAAAGTCCAAGCAGAGCTCTCCGACATGATCGAAAGGAAGCTTATCGATGGACAAGAAGAAAAATGATTTTCGTGCTGATTTTAAGATCTTAGATCAAAAAGTCAACGGTGAGCCGTTAGTCTATTTGGACAATGCGGCTACGACCCAAAAGCCCCAAGCTGTGATCGAAAGCTTAGTGGACTACTATGAACATGATAATGCTAACGTCCACCGGGGTGTGCATACCTTAGCTCAACGAGCAACGCAAGCCTATGAAGCTACGCGCCAAAAGGTCAAGGAACTGATCAATGCCGATAGTGAGCGTGAAGTCGTCTACACTAAAGGCACGACGGAAAGTCTCAATTGGATCGCACGGGGTTACGCCCAAAAGATCTTGCAGCCAGGCGATGAGATCGTTTTATCCTATGCAGAACATCATTCCAATATCGTTCCCTGGCAGCAGGTCTGCGAAAAAACAGGGGCAAAGCTAGTTTATTTGGATCTAAATACAGATGGGCAAGTTGACTTAGAGAACGCTAAGCAATTGATCAATGAAAAGACCAAGATCGTATCGTTAGCACAGGTGTCAAATGTCCTAGGTGCTGTCAATCCGATCAAAGAACTCGCTCAATTAGCGCATAAAAATGGTGCTATCATGGTCGTGGATGGGGCGCAATCAGTACCTCATATGCCAGTAGACGTTAAAGAATTAGACATTGATTTTCTAGCTTTTTCCGGCCATAAGATTCTAGGGCCAACGGGGACTGGGATCTTGTGGGGCAAGCTGGAATTATTGAACCAGATGTCACCGCTTGATTTTGGAGGCGAGATGATCGATTTTGTCGAATTAGAGCATTCGACCTTTAAAGAAGTTCCGTGGAAATTTGAAGGTGGGACCCAAAATATCGCAGGAGTGATCGCTTTAGGCAAGGCGATCGACTATCTGCAAGCAGTTGGGTTAGCCAATATCGCCCAGCATGAGACCGAGTTGATGGAATATGTCTTGCCTAAGTTGCAAGCGATCGATGGGTTTGAATTATACGGTTCAGCTGATCCAGCCAAACATGCCGGGATCATCTCGTTTAACCTTGCAGGACTTCATCCACATGATACAGCGACAGCACTCGATATGGAGGGAGTTGCGATCCGGGCTGGTCATCACTGTGCCCAACCGTTGATGAAAAAATTACAGATCGCAGCTTCGGCCCGAGCCAGCTTTTATCTGTATAACACTAAAGAAGATGCCGATAAATTAGTGGAGGCATTGATCAAAACAAGGGAGTTCTTTCGATGAGTTTATCCAGTTTAGATAATTTATACCGTCAAATGATCTTAGAACATGCTAACCGTCCCCATCATCATGGTAATCTTCCCGCAGTCGACAAACAGATCGAATTGCGTAATCCGACTTGTGGGGATGTGTTAGAGCTAGAAGTCAAGCTCGATGATGAAGGCAAGATTGCTGACATTGCTTTTAGTGGGACCGGGTGTACGATCTCGCAGGCTTCGGCTTCAATGATGACCGATGAAGTGATCGGTAAGACGCCAGAACAGGTCAGTGAGATGGTCGAGGCTTTTTCCGAGATGATCACTAAAAATGAAGATAAAGATTATGAAGACTTATTAGGCGATGCTGTCGTCTTAGAGGGGGTCGCTCAATTTCCCGCACGGATCAAGTGTGCAACTTTAGCCTGGAAAGCGATCTACCAAGCATTAGAGAAGGAGGACAAAGCCCATGAGTGAAAATACAATGCCTGAATTGGGTGGCGAATACAAATACGGTTTTAAAGATGATATTGAACCGCTTTTTACAACAGGGGAAGGTTTGACTGAAGATATCGTCCGTCAGATCTCGGCTGCTAAAAATGAGCCAGAATGGATGTTAGATTTTCGATTGAAAGCCTATGAATTATACCGCAAGTTGCCAATGCCTGATTTTGGCCCTGACTTGTCACCCCTTGATTTTGAACATATCAATTACTTTAGACGTGATTCCGACCGCGTTGCCCGTGATTGGGATGATGTGCCCGAAGAGATCAAAAGGACATTTGACCGCCTAGGAGTACCCGAAGCGGAACGTAAATACTTAGCGGGTTCTTCGGCGCAGTATGAATCCGAAGTAGTCTATCACAATATGCGCAAAGATTTTGATAACTTGGGGATCGTCTTTATGGATACTGATTCAGCTGTCCAAGAATATCCTGAATTAGTCAAAAAATACTTCGGAAAATTGATCCCACCAACTGATAATAAGATGGCTGCGTTGAATTCGGCTGTTTGGTCAGGTGGGACCTTTATCTACGTGCCAAAAGGTGTCAAAGTCTCAGTACCGATCCAAAGTTATTTCCGAATCAATGCGGGTAACTCGGGGCAGTTTGAACGGACTTTGATCATTGTCGATGAAGGAGCAAGCATCAATTATGTGGAAGGCTGTACCGCACCAAACTATTCTGAAGATAGCTTGCACGCAGCGGTCGTTGAAGTAAATGTCTTAAAAGATGCTTACTGTCGTTACACCACGATCCAAAACTGGTCCGATAACGTCTACAGTTTAGAGACTAAGCGGGCACGGGCTTTGGAGAATGCGACGATGGAATGGGTCGATGGTAACTTAGGTTCAAAGGTTACTATGAAATACCCAAGTGTCTACTTAGATGGCCGTGGTGCGCGTGGAACGATGCTCTCGATCGCCTTTGCGGGTAAAGATATCGACTCTGATACCGGGGCTCGGATGATCCACAATGCTAAAAATACTTCATCTTCGATCGTTTCGAAGTCTCTGTGTAAAGATGGGGGCCGGGTCGACTACCGTGGACAAGTCCGCTTTGGCCGGCATTCAGACGGTTCATTTGCCCATATCGAATGTGATACGATCATCATGGATGACAAATCAGCAAGTGATACGATCCCATTCAATGAGATCTTGAACGGCAATGTTTCCATGGAACACGAAGCCAAAGTATCTAAGATCTCCGAAGAACAGCTCTACTACTTGATGAGCCGTGGGATCTCCGAAGAAAAAGCGACTGAAATGATCATCATGGGCTTTGTTGAACCATTCACCAAAGAATTACCAATGGAATATGCTGTTGAGTTGAACCGCTTGATCGAATATCAAATGGAAGACTCAGTGGGTTAAAGAAAGCACATCTTGGCGTTGGCTGGGATGTGTTTTTATTTTGGCTAAAAATTTAAATTTGTTCATGCAATGATAGATGAAGTATTATAGTGGCAAAGAAGGTGAGTGACTTGGATGAAAAGAAGTTTTCATTTACTGCAGAAGAAGTAGCAGAGTTTTTCAAAGAAATAAATTTAGAAGCATTAGTGAACAGTTTACGTTTAAGCATTGATGATGAAAAAAATCCCCGACCAGAAAACACTGGTCAGGGAAAGGGTAATTAAGCGATATCGTAAGGATTAGGGATGATCCTTGTGTCTAAGAGATATTGTTTGATGAAGGTGAGAGTAGCTGTTGTTTACATGTGTGGCTTAAAACCTTCGTTAATAATGTTTCCATTTCAGCTTGAGAATATGACAATGTGTGCATATTGATTACCTCCAATTAATTAAAGTACTACACACAAAGAAAAGGGGCGAGTTTCTCGCCCCAAAACAAAAAGCAGCCGGATGGCTGCTTTTTGCGCACTAATTTGAAAATTTAAGCTAATCGTTTGCAGAGAGTTCCAAGAGTTGAATAAAAGCTTGACTAAATTTATCAGCTTTTTCATCATCTAATTTTCCAAGTTTATTGGTAAGTTCTACAATATTTCGTTTTGATTCAAGTTCAGAGGTTGTGTTAGCGACGGCAACTAGATCAGAAAGCGATATATCGAATGCTTCTGCAATTTTTATAAGTGTTTTGATACTAACATTTTGATCACTAGTTCTTTCTAAGCGTGAAATAAAATTAACGGAAAGTCCGCTTTTTTCGGCTAGTTGTTCTTGGGTAAAGTGATATTTTTTACGAAAGTATCTAACGTTATTTCCAATGTTTACTATTTTTGAGACCTCCTTATCTCTTTTAATAGTAATTAAAATTTTAAAATTGTATAACGGCATAAATGAATACTTTTACAAAAATAAATTATTACTATGTGAATATATTAATTTAGTGCAATAAAAAATGCAAAAACTGTTTATATGTGCATATAACAGTAGTATAATATCGGTATATTCTAATAAAAGGAGAGTGCTCTTAATGAAAAAGAAGAAACTATTGTTTGGTGCTACAGCTGTAGCAACCACTATCGCAACAGGGGTAACAGCACAAGCTGATAGTGTAAATGACAATGCGACTGCAAATGTAGCTCAAGTTAGTGTACAATCACCAACTAAAACTGCTGAAAATAAAGTTGCAACAGCCGACAAAGCAGTTGCCGATGCACAAACAAGTGTCGATACCGCCCAACAAACTGTCAAGCGAACAAAATCTGACTTAGATAGTGCCAAATCTGATCTAGATTCAGCCAAAGATCTAAAAGATCAAGCAACACCTGAAGCTATCGATCAAGCTAAATCAGATGCTGATTCAATTAAAGAAGTTCAAGACTAAGCTCAAACTACTGTTGATCAAACTCAACAAGACGTTGAACATCAAAGCGCAGTTGTCGACTCCGCTAAACAAGACTTAGATTCTAAAACATCTGATTTACAAACAGCACAAAAAGATGAATTAGACGCCCAACACGCTGTCGATCAAGCCCAACATGACGTTGATGCGTAAAAAGAAGCTGAACAAAAGCTTCCGCAATTGACTGAAGATGCTAACCAAGCTAAAGAAGCCTTTGACAGTGCACAAACCAGTGTCGATCAAGCTCAAACTAATTTTGATACAGCCCAAAAGAACTTAGCTGATGCTAACACCAATAAAACAACAGCTGATTCACAAGTCGAAGCTAAGAAATCAGAAGTCTCAACTGCTAAAGATGCTGTTGACACAGCACAAAAAGCGCTTGATACAAAAGGTTCAAAAGCCGAACTTGATCAAGCTCAAACCGATTTTGATTCTGCGAAATCAGCTCAAGCAAACGCTCAAAAAGATCTAACCGAAAAACAAACTGCTAAAGAAAATGCCGATAAAGCTGTCGTACCTGCAAAAGAAGATCTTGCTACGGCTAAAGATACGCAAAGCTTGTTACAAGAGGCTGTTGACCATGCTAAATCAAAACAACAAGCTCAAGCCAACGTTGTCACTGATTTACAAAACAAATTGAATCAAGCAAACCAAACAGCAACTAAGACCAACGTTCAAATTCACGTTACAAATGAATTGAAACAAGCTGTTCAAAAGTATGTTAACGATGTATATGCTAACGCTGATAAAACAACGCTCAATAACGATGCTAAAGCTATTCAAGATGCACTAACAAATCCAAAAAAATATGGATTCCCACATACTGATATCACAGGATCTGGATCAAATTCTAAAATTGAAACTAAAAACAACGGTGGACCCTTATCAATAAACTATATTCCATCATCTGAAGATGAAGAATTAATGGAACAACATAATAATCATCCACTATATGCTTCGTCAAAATAACTTGTGGGAAATCTAACCAATAAACAACTACTAGAATTAGAACAATTTACAGCTGATATCATCAACGCCATGCGTGATGCTTTAGGCATTAGTGATAAAGTTGGACACGTTATTGTCAATCAAGACGCCATTAATATTGCTAATCAACTTGGAAAAAATGAAGTTGCAACAACCAATGCTAATATAACAAAAGATGTTGCAAATAAATATGGATTAGATTACTCAAAATTGCGAAATGAATTATTGATCGATCGATATGGATTCTTCTTTAACTTCGTAGCACAATCCTTACCATGGAAAATGTCATACGTAAAAGGTATGCTTGCTTATAATTTAAACGAATATATTTCATTAGGCATTTTACTACCAAACGGACAAACTGTCACAGATCGAAATGGTAATCCTCTATATGATCATGATCTTGTAGGACTTGAAAGTAAATCACTCTTAGGGATCACACCAAATCTCATTAAACAAGCTAAAAATAATACAAATAAAGATCAATACTTTGGTTGGTCTCACCCCGATTTTCCTAATCGAAAAAACGACATCAATGTATCAACCCGCTTCATCTTTATTCCCCAAAGTATGATCACTGACAAATCAAAATTTGATCAAACACCGTTGTTCCAAAATACAACAAATGATACTACTGCTTTACGTTCCGAATTTGATCAAGCAACCAGTCACTTACAATCGCTGACTAATACCTTGACTCAAGCTCAAGTAAAACTCGACACCGCTAACGCTCAAGTAAAAACCGCTCAAACAGCTTATGATCAAGCACTCAAACAACAAACTAACGCTGATCAAGCGCTTGCCACAGCTAAAACAGCCCTTCAAACTGCTGACCAAAACTTAGCCACAGCGCAAACAAAACTTGATTCAGCCAAACAAGCTTATGCTGATAGCTTAAAAGATACGGCTGCTAAACAAGAAGCGCTCAAACAAGCACAAACTACTTTAGCGCAAAAACAAGCCGAATTAGATAACTTAGTTGCGTTACAAACAAAAGCTAACTCCCACTTAGCTGACGCCAACATCAATTATCTAAACGCTGAACGTCAATTAAAAGACGCTCAAAATCAACTTGCAGTAGCAAAGGATGCGTTTAATAAGGCAACAAGTACGCAAAAAGAAGCACAAAAACAAGCTGATCAAGACCCAGCTGAACTTCAAGAAGCTTTAGTAACAGCTCAACAAAATTTAGTTACAGCTCAAACTAACTTGGCTCAAGCACAAGCACAAAAAGACGAAGCTCAAAAGATTTTCGATACTGAATCTGCTAAACTACAAGAGCTTCAAACTAAGTTGACCGAAGCTAAACAAGCCCTTGAAACAGCCAAAACTAACGCTACTAAAGCAAATAATCATTACGAATCACTGCTTAACGCTGATAAGAACTTAGTTCAAGCTCAAACTGCTTACGATCAAGCCGTACTTGCTTATAATAAAGTACAAGCTGATTTAGCAACTGCCCAAGCAACACTTGCTTCCGCTAAGCAAACGCAGCAACAAGCTCAAGCAGAACTAGCTAAGGCTAAGCAAGAACAGATGACATTGATGAACTTTGAAAAAGCATATCAAGCAGCTCAAAGTGAAAATCCAGCACGTAAGCTAAATGTGCATACGGTTGGAAATGAAAAACAACAACCGGCTAAGAAAAATAACGTCTTACCACAAATGGGTGATAAGAATAGCCTAGCAGGTGTAGTTTTAGGAATGATGACAACGCTAACTGCTTTAGATACAGCTATTGTTTCACGGCGTAGACGTTCATAATTGAATAACTTTTCTCCTCTGGGTACTTTAACCTGGGGGAGTTTTTTAGTTTGTAATAATATATTTGTATTTTTTGAAAAGAACTATTTATTCGTAAATAGTTGTGTGATAAAATAATGTTGTGAATGAGATAGTAGAGTATTTTGTTAGATTGGTTAAAAATTTGTGATTGAGATATTTGGCTAGAGATTTAGCTAGTGTTGAGCTTGATGATTCATTGGGGAATATTGTGATTAATAATGTAGGATAAAAAGTGTGGGATTTTCAGTAGTGTAGCAACTGTTAGGGGATTATAGGTATAGTTGTTGCAAATTAGGAAGAATCTATTGAATTTGTGATGGATTTCAATTGAGATAGTGTGAAAAGTGAGAATCTTTAAGAAGATCTATAAGAGGAGTTTAGGTGGCTACTTTTATAGGTCTTTTTATTATAATCCACTCGGAGTACCCGAGTGACTTTTTTTAATGCCCGAATAAATCTTTGCCTGTTTTTCCCGAATAAGTTGTGAAAGAAAATAGGGTATATTACAATGGTAAATTTAAATGATTATCTAAGTCATGAGACAATTAAAAAATATAGGAATGGTAAATTGGATTGGGAATATGATATGACGATTGATATGGATACTCTCTATAAATTAATTGTTGTGATCTTACTGGAATGTGTTCCTTGGTATAATTAAAATGAGATAGAGATATACATGAGTAAATTATTATCACAGTATAATAGTAGTAAAGCAGAGGAGGTAATAGTAATTATGAAAAAATTAGCAGTTATTTTATCACTTTGTAGTGTGGGGGTGTTGCTCACTGCCTGTGCTCAAAAAAGTGAACCGACTAAAAAGGTAGAATCATCATCTCAGGTAAAACATAGTAGTAGCTCCAAAAGTTCACGTAGCAGTGCAAGTAGTACGACACTAGATAAAAAGGCTAGTGAATCCCAAAGTTCAACACCTTGGAATGCAGATAAGGATGCACAGTTACAAAGCTTTATCAGTAGTTGGCAGGGAAAAATGGGACAGTCATATACTAAATATGATGGACAAAATTCACTAAAAGCATCAACTGGAACAACTTATCCGGATATTTTCAGCGGAAATGGTGTTTATATGAATAACTCCAGACTTTCGATAGGATATAGTCCAACTGGTGAAGGGCCGTATGATTATAATGTCGTAGCGATCTATAATCATGATGGGACTCAACCACCGTTGCCAAATCATATCACCTATCTATTCGCATTTCATAATGGTCAACCTGTAGCTTTAGTTGATCAATCACGTGAAGGTGAAGTTCGTGTGACAGAAACTAAGAATGCAGATGTTAGAGAAGCTTTCCAAAGGATCGCAGGTGAAAATACAACTACAAGTAGTGATGAAAAAGAGCGTGAACCATCATTTAACGAATTAGCTGTTATGACGTATGCCATTGGTTATGGGGATGGTGATATAAATGGTGCAAAAGTTGCAGCAGATAATGGCTTTTTAGATTTATATTATATGCAGGATTCGGGACGTTATGGTATTGGTCAAGGAACATCGGCAAGTACGATCTTATTGCAACAAGACGGTGATAAAATGAAGTACTGGACCAAGGATACCAGTGGTGGAAGATCTACGGCAACGGCCCGTGTAGTTGAGCATACGGTTTCGATCGCTGAATTAAAATCACGCTACTTTTCGACAGCCGAACAGCGTGCAACTATAGAGCAGATCGCAAGTAAATTAAAAACAGGAACTTCCGAATAATAGTTTATAGCTTCCAGAGAGATTGAATCTCTGGAAGCCATTTTTTATCGAGAAATCTACGTCATAAAATAATTATCTACGTCATTTTGGGGTAAAATGACGTAGAAAAAAAGTTGGTGAATACTCATCAGCTTTTTTAGTAGTGTTATTCAGAGCTAGCTTTACCGAACAAAATAAAGTTTCTGTGAGAGAATTTTAGGGGAATTTACATAAAAGTATTTTGGCTCAATTTGCGTATCTTATAAGTGTAGACCAAAAAATCCCCCACTCAGTCTACGGACTAAATAGGGGAAAGAAACTAGTTTTGACTAGGTTTTTTATGTGCGATCAAGACAAGTAAAGCCAGTGCGATCACGACTTCAATGATGATATAAACTAACCGCAAAGCAATCTTTGTTCCGCCGAGCCAAACATCAAAGACTACGGAGAAGACAACAAGTGCGATCATTAGATACCATTGTGACCGATCAAAAGCAGTCCCATACTTGAGCTCGCGTCGTCTGATCGAAGGTAACAAGGCGCCAAGTCCGATCAAGACCACGATCGAGACGATATTGATGACTAATTCGTACCACCATGTGTGGCTAAATTGTTCCACGTCTTGTGGAGCGACCCCAAGTAGGGTAGCCAAGGCTGTAACGAGTAACAATAAAAGTCCAACAAGATATGCCAATTTATCATTTTTGATGAAGACATATTGGGATGGATATTTGCTGGAGTTTTTGCGGATCCGCATGAAAGCGTAGAAGATCCAGCAAGTTACCCCAGGTGAGATGATCCCGTTTAAGTTCAAAAGCCAGTTGAAGACGTCGTTCATCTCAGGTAAGAATACACCCAAGAACATGATGAAGGCACATAGCGTACAGGTCAAAATGTAACCGTTGATCGGAAGCCCATCTTTGGTCGTCTTACGTAAGAATTCAGGCATGTATTTATCACCAGTATCTGAGATCAACATCCGTGTCATTGCATCCAGTAGCACCGCTAACAAAGCACACATGTAAACGACCGAAGTCCAAGCGTAGACATACATGAAGACATCGCCTAGCCCAAATTGTTCGCCCAAAGCTTGGAAAGCATAGTAGGAACCATTCATTTTAAGGTCATTTGGCAAGTGATAAGCGTTAAAGTAGATCCCCAAGGCAAAAGAACCAAAGATCGTTAGAAAGGCTGTCATAATAGCTAAGGCGATCATCGCTTTCGGGAATTCCCGCTGTGGTTTACGCATTTGTGTTACGTATGGTGCGATCAATTCGCTCCCGTTAACGGCGTAGATCAACATCCCGACAGTCGTCCAATATTTCAGATCAAAATTAGGAATGATCGTATGTACATTCATCGGTTGTGTTGCCATATGCCCACCATTTTTAGCTAAGCCAACAAAGGCTAAAACAACAAAGAGGATCGTCATGACAAACATCATGCCCCCACCGACAACGCTTAGAAATTCCATTGAGTTAGCTAAGCGCCGTTGAATGATGATAAAGATAATGAAAATAATAAAAGTCCAAAGAGTAAATTGTGCATTTGACATGGTGTCTTGGAATTTGTCCGAACCAGTAAACGCCCAACCAAAGCCAACGACGACTGAGTTAGCTGAGTCAACGACATAAGGCACTGAAGCAGCCCAATAAGTCCAAGCAGTAAAGTAACCAAGAAATTCACCATTAGTTCCGCGGATCCAAGAGCTAAGCCCGCCACCTTCTTTATTGAAGACCGAGCCGAGTTGTCCGACCATTAGAGAATAGGGAATAACATACAAGAAAAGCATCAAGACCCAAGATGTGATAACTGTCATACCTTGGTTTTTAAAGTTATACATAATATCATCAAAGCCGATGACGGTCACAAAAGCCATCAATGTCAAGATCGGCCAACTGATATATTTTCCGTGTGTCTGTGTGTTGTCCATGAAAATAAACCTTCCTTTTTACATAAAATAATCATACCTACAAAGAATATCCTAACTAAAGATAAGTTGCAAGGGTGAATCAGGTATAAGATGTAAAAATAGGCTTAGATATAGTAATTTACAATATGTATTGCTAAGTTCTAAAATATGCTTAGAGAGGGATATCGATGCCACTTACCGGTAAAGAAATGCTGAAATTTCTTAGAAAGCATGATTTAAAGAAGTGCAGATTGGGTGTTTCTGTACATAGTAGTAAAGGAGGAAAGCCGATGTCTAAAAAGCTTATGATGGCCTATCCAGCGATTTTTAGAGCTGAAGAAAACGGGGGGATACTATATTGAATTTCCCAATCTAGAAGGGGTCTATACCGGGATTTCTGAAAATGATCTTCCACTTGGCTTAGAAATGGCAAGTGAAGTTTTAGGAATAATGTTGTCTGAATTTATCCAAAATGGTGAAAAATTTAATGCGCCTTCTCCGATAAATATGATAAAGCATAAGGAATCAGAATTTGTGACGTTAGTGGCTGTTGATGTCAGCCAGTATTTTGAAAAAGATAAATTAGTTAAGAAAAAACTATCCATTCCTAAATGGGTAGATGAGCGCGGCAAAAAATTGGGTGTTAATTTCTCTGCATCATTGACGCAAGCGATCCTTGAAACTACGGAATAGTCTTTTAGCAGATTATGGACGTACCAGCAATGAATAAGTATAATAGGCGGTAGTAGTAATGAGAAAAGGGATGCGAGATTAATGTTGATCGATTTTTTAAATGAATACTATCAAGCTGATCTGGAAACGATCCATGATGTAGCGGGAAACAAGCATTTGACAGGTCACAGTGAGCGATTTGCGTGTGATCTATTCGTTAAGATCTTCAAGGACAAAGACAAGTTTTATGCAGAGCAACATGTAAATCAAGTCTATTGTCCAGATATTTACCTTGATAATGTGATCTATGAGGATAATTACGTTATCGTTTTGAAGGATCGAGTGATGAATGACGTTGAAAAAGAAGATCTAACGCCGGCTAAAGCCTATCAATTTGGCGAAAAATTAGCGCTGTTCCATGCTGGATTGATCGGAGAAGTTGCTGTGCCTGATGATAAACGTGTATTGTCACAACGTTTGGAAGAGCAGGTGGCTAAATTTGCTGGTACGGCGTATGAAACTGAAGTTAATGAGGTCTTTTCGCTCTTAGAAGAAGACTTAGCTCCAGCTGATACAGACTATGATCTATTGCCCAAAGTCGTTTTGCACGGTGATTTTAGTATCCGTAACTTGATGCTATATGGTGATCATGAAGTGTTGATCGATTTTGAACGGGCTCATATGGGAGTGGCTTACGAGGATCTGATCAAGTTTTTCTTCAATGAAGTTAAAGAACTTGATCTGCGAAATGAATTTATCGCCGGTTATCGCAGTCAAAAAGAACTTGAGATCCCGAATTATAGTCTGCAACATTGCCTTTTATTCTGGTGTGCTTTGGACATTTTGGAATTTCACTTGACCCATGAAAAGCAAAAATTTGGTCAAATGGCTCATGAAATGTTCGAAACTATCAAACAGGGCACGGCTGTCCTTGAATTGTGAGCGTATTTTACGTACTGAGTTATTTTTTTCTTAAATACATGACAAGAAAAGGCTTTTCGTGGTATCATTTTCTTAGTTATTGGAGACAAAAAGACCGCTGTTATGGCTGATTTGTGGACAATAAAAAGCCGTATAATAATATTATATATAAGAGGATGGATATACCATTATGGCAGATAAAAAATTGCACATTGCATTGCTTTTTGGCGGAAACTCATCTGAACACGATGTTTCAAAGCGTTCCGCACACACAGTTTACGACGCATTAGATAAGGACAAATATGAAGTTTCAGTCTTCATGTTCACTAAGGATGGTTTCTTACTTGGCAACGAAGACTCAATGAAGATTTTTAATGGTGCTGTGGAAGATGAAGTGGTTGCCGAAGCGATCAAAGATGTTGATTTTTCCAACCCATTAGCTAACTTACAAAATCTTTCAGAAGTTAAAGATGTTGATCTTTTCTACCCAGTTATCCACGGTAACATGGGTGAAGACGGTACTGTCCAAGGCTTGTTCCGTTTATTGAACAAACCTTATATCGGTAGCGGGATCGCTTCTTCAGGTGTTTCCTTTGATAAGGACTTGACTAAGCAACTCTTGACTTTACATGGGATCCGCAATACTAAATATGTGGTGGTCACACCAGAAACACGTGCTGATCATCCATACGAAGAATGTGCTGCCAAATTAGGTGAAACATTATTCATCAAACCAGCACGCCAAGGTTCTTCCGTTGGGATCCACAAAGTTGCTAACAAAGAAGATTTTGAAGCAGCTTTAGATGATGCTTTTCGTTATGATTACAAGGTCTTGATCGAAGAAACGATCAATAGCCCACGTGAAGTTGAATGTTCCGTATTGGGTAACCGTGAAGCTAAGGCATCTAAATTAGGTGCAGTTGTAGTTCCTGAAGGTGATGACTTCTACGATTACAACAACAAATTCGTGGATGCTTCAGGCGTGGTCTTTGAAATTCCAGTTGAATTACCAGAAGATCTAACAAAAGAGATCCAACAAATGTCCTTAGATGCTTTCCGCGTGTTAGACAACCGTGGTATGGCTCGGATGGACTTCTTAGTTGATGAAAACAATGTTCCTTACTTTGGTGAAGTTAATACCTTACCAGGGTTCACCAACATTTCATTATATCCACAACTTTGGGCTGTTTCTGGTATCAACTACAAGGCCTTGATCGATGAATTGATCCGTTTAGCGATCGCTGAATTCGATGACAATGCTAAGTTACACTATGACTTCCAAGAATTAGGTTCTGAAAAGCTTGGTGCAGGTCTTTTAACAGACGAAGATAAGAAATAATCGTTATATTTGACAAGGGGATGCGGTTTTGCCGTATCCTTTTTTTGTGGGGTGAGAAATTTTGAAAAAATTGGATCAAAATTTAGTGATCCTAGGTTGTATTATTGTATTTTTGAATAGTTTGATGTTGCGCTGGCCGATCTTTGGTCTTGTGAGTCTCATACTCTTGCCACTTTTAGCGACAACTTTGACGAAACAAACCGGGAAGAACTATTTAGCCAAATTATTTTATATCGTTATTTTGTTGTTTTTATGGTTACCTTTCAGTGCACTAAGTTTTAGTTTAGAGCGCTTGAATCAAGTAGCCCTTTCGCTACCGCTCAGTGCTTGGATCTTTACCAATCGGCGGATCATACTGGGGATAGGGCTGCTGATCTTTTTAGTGCTCTATTATCTAGCTTTGCGTTCATTTTTGGGGATCATCCCGTACTTTACCACCTCAGCTTCACTTAAGGAGACACTCAAGCAGAGTTTTTCTAAGACCAAGCACCATTTTTGGCATTATGCTAAATATATTGTATTAGGTGGGGCAAGTCTTTGGGGCGTTGATCTATTAGGGCTATGGGCAACAACTTTGGTAACTACTCAAAGCGTAGCCATCATCTATGCGGTTAGTTTTTGGACGCTCAAACAGATCTTATTATTGAGCCTAGTCTTTTGGAGCATTAAAAGTGAGCTGATAAGTAGGCCAGCTGTTGCTTTACCAGCTAATTGGAAAAAGTGGGGGGCAGGAGTTTTAGTGCTTTTAGCATTGGGGATCCAGGTAAATTTGGCACATAAAGCGTTAAATGTTGATCAGGGCACACTACCTCTCGTGATCTCACACCGTGGAGTCGATGGTAAAAATGGGGTTCAAAATACGTTACCTGCCTTGGATAAGACAACGCACGCCGCCAAACCAGCTTATGTTGAATTGGATATCCAAGAGACCGCTGATCGTCGGTTTGTGGTGAGCCATGATGAAAATCTCCGTAAATTAGCGCATAAGAACTTAGTGATCGCTGATAATTCCTTAGAACAACTGACCCAAGTCAAGCTTAAAGAGAACGGACATGTGGCTTATGTGACCAGTTTTGACAGCTATTTGAAGCAAGCTCAAAAACTAAAGCAATCACTCTTAGTAGAATTAAAGATCAATCAAGGGACAGGGAAAAAATTTAGTGAGTATTTTTGTGAATTATATGGGAAAAAGCTAGCTAAAAGAGATGCTGTTCATTCGATGGACCTAGCTGCGATCAATGAATTAAAACAACGCCTTCCTAAAATGCAGGCGGGTTATATTTTGCCATTCAATCTCTTTAGTTTGGCTGAAAATAAGGCAGATTTTTATTCACTTGAATATAAGACAGCAACTAAAAACTTTATCCAAACAGCGCATGCTAACGGAAAAAAAGTCTATCTTTGGACGATCAACTCGCCTAAACAAGCTTTGATGGCTTGGGTCTTGGGGGCTGATGGTGTGATCACAGATGTACCAAGTAAGATCGAAAAAAGTTTAGCTGATCGCAGTTCAAAAACATATTTGAAAGCCAATCTAAAATTATATCTAAAGGGGATGATCTAATGCCACGCTGTGATTGGGCGGATAGTGACCCCAAAATGCAAGCTTATCATGATAAAGAATGGGGTCGTCCCGAATATGATGAGCAAAAATTATTTGAATTGATGAGTTTAGAGTTGATGCAAGCCGGGCTGAGTTGGCAAACTGTCTTGAACAAACGGTCTGCTTTGCGAGAAGTCTTTTATGATTTTGATATCCAAAAGGTCAGTCAGATGGATCAAACCGATGTCACACGCTTACTGCAAGATGAACGCATCATTCGTAATCGTTTGAAGCTAGAAGCGATCATCAATAATGCCAAAGTCGTCTGTCAGTTAGAACAAGCAGGCTCGAGTTTAGATGAGCTATTGTGGCAGATAGTTGACTATGAGCCATGTATCAACTACTTTACCAAACCAGAACAGGTTCCTGCTAAGACGGAAACTTCGCTTGAGTTAGCTAAAAAATTAAAAAAGCAGGGGTTTAGATTTTTAGGACCAACGACAGTCTATTCACTGATGCAAGCAGCAGGGTTGGTCAATGATCATTTGGTTGGCTGCCAGGCATAAAGAAAAAAGCTTCGTTGTCCCAGGTTTGGGATAACGAAGCTTAAATATTATTATTTCTTGTCTTTTTTGTTGAGCGCAGGTTTGTTTTCTAAGTCTGTTCTGACTACTAAAACATCGCAATCAGCTGTGCGGGTCACGTATTCAGTTACCGAACCGATCAAGAGACGTTCAACGGCATTTAAACCAGTTGCCCCGATCATGATGAGATCGATATTTTTTTCTTCAGGAAGATCCTTAGCAATAACTGCCTTTGGAGCACCATACTCTACTGAATAAGAAATGTTCTTAAGACCTTGTTCTTTAGCTTGATTTGCGTAACCTTCCATTGTCTTCTTCGCAGTTTCAGTCACTTGTTCGACCATTGCTGTATCGAAACTGGAGATATTTTGGAATGCACGAGTATCAACTACATGGACCAAATACAAACTAGTATCGTCACCGTTACGCTTAGCGACCGCAACAGCTTTCTTGAACGCCAATTCAGATTCATGTGAGCCATCGACCGGCACAAGAATGTTTTTATATCTTTGTAACATCAGGATCACCCTTTCTTCTTTATCAATTCTATTTTACTTTATTTATTTGAAAAATGAAAGCAAGAACAACTACGGCATGCGTAAGTATGTCGGCATTAAGATCGACATGATAAAGACCAAGATCGCATCCAAAATGAGCATCGTGATCTGAAAGGCGAGGATGCCTAAGAAAGCAGCGATGATCGTTAAAACACCCAAGATCGTTAAGATATATGCCCATAATGTCATGGCTTTTTTTAGGGCCGGATCATCCTTTGGAGAAAAGACACCAAAGAGCGTTTTAGTGCGGTGGGTGAAGAGATAAAAGCCCATGTAAAATAAGATCAAGCCTAAAACGAGCGTTAGACCTAAAGTTAGCATTTCTTTCACGTGACAAAAATTCCTTTCTCTAAATAAAGATAGCGGTCAAGATAAAATCCCAACCGCTATCCAAAGCTTTTAACTTTAGAATATCCGATAATGCCGTTAATCATCCTTGTAGTTGAACCCGCGTGTAAGCAGGAAAATGTATCCCTAGTCTAACTTTTGACTCCCAGTAAAGGTCTGCCAGCTATTAGACATTGCGAATAACAAAAATTAAAGTTGTTCGGTCAACCTTACATTTATAGGATAACGCGTACATCTCAGAAGTTCATTATCATAGTAGCACATTTTTTTTAGGAATGCAATGAAACCAAATGAAGCGTTATCAAAAATTTTAGCTTTTAAATTTGTTCAAACGCTCATACTGTTCTTGCAAGGCTTTCTCATAACGACTGTTTTCTTTAGGTGCATAATAGTGCTTAGTTTTAAGCTTATCAGGGAGATATTGTTGTTTTACCCAGCCGTGCGGGTAATCGTGAGGATATTTATATCCAATTCCACGACCTAATTTTTTAGCACCTTGGTAATGCGCATCCCGTAAATGATCGGGCACATCCCCGTAGTTGCCGGCTCTAACATCGGCTAAAGCGGCATCGATTGCCATGATCGCCGAGTTTGATTTAGGTGAAAGACAAAGTTCGATCACGGCTTGGGCTAGGGGGATCCTGGCTTCGGGCAATCCGATCTTTTCGGCAGCTGTGATCGCTTGGACCGCATGGGCACAGGCGTTGGGATTGGCGAGGCCAATATCTTCATAAGCGATCGTCAGTAAGCGTCGGATGACTGAAGGTAGACCGCCCGCTTCAAGGAGGCGTGCCATGTAATGCAAAGCGGCATCCGTATCTGAACCACGGATCGATTTTTGAAACGCCGAGATCACGTCATAATGGGCATCGCCATCTTTATCTTGCACCAAGGCTTTCCGTTGGACGCATTCTTCGATTGTTGGTAGATCGATCGTGAGCACTCCCGAATCATCGGGCTCTGTTGACATTACCGCCAATTCCAGCCCATTTAACGCACTGCGCAGATCACCATGGGTAACACGGGTCAAATGCAGGCGGGCTTCGCCGGTCAGCACGACATTTTGCTCGCCCAGCCCATTTTCTTTATCGGTGAGGGCCCGGTCGATCGCTTGGCCAATATCAGCTTCGGTCAAGGGTTTGACTTCAAAGATCTGAGTGCGACTGCGGATCGCCGGGTTGATCGTGATATAGGGATTTTCGGTCGTGGCGCCGATCAAGATGATACTGCCTTTTTCCAAATGGGGTAAGAGGAAATCTTGTTTTGGTTTAGTTAAGCGGTGGATCTCATCGAGTAGTAAGATCACAGTCCCACTGATCTTGGCTTCTTCAGCAACCATTTCGAGTTCTTTTTTCGAGTCGGTAGCGGCATTTAGCATGCGAAATGCGTATTTAGTCGAACCGGCGATCGCGCTAGCAATACTAGTTTTGCCGGTCCCTGGTGGTCCATATAAGATCATCGAAGACAATAATTTAGCTGAGACCATCCGAGCTAAGATCTTCCCGGGGGCGACAAGGTGTTGTTGTCCCACGATATCTTCGAGTTTTTTCGGACGCATCCGATAGGCTAATGGTTTCAAAAACACTCATCCTTTCGTTTGCTTAATAGTAGTATTATAGCAAACCGACACCAACTGACAAGCAAATAGCGATCGCAGGACGGCAAGGGATTTGTTATAATGGTAAAAATGAGAACTGTAAAGGATGAACAAGATGAAATTTGATGAAATTGGTGATCAAATTATTGATTCAGATCTGACAGAAGCGTTGCATGCTTTCACATTTCAAGTGATCCGGCGCTGGCAGATCTTAGATAGACAAAAAAATTTAAATACGCAAGCACTGCCCTTAGTTGGAACTAAAAATGAATATGTCACCGTCCAAGAGGCACAGTTGACACTAAAAACAAAAGCCAATCTTTCGTTAGAGAGTGCTTTGACCGACATGGAATTGCAAGGCCAAGCTTTACGCAAACGGTTAGGTAGCCAAGTCGTATTGTGGCCATTTTCGGAAAAACTACATGCAAGTTTAGCTAAGGGTGTCGGAAGCAAGATCCGCTTAGCTTTGCCCGAACAGCTATTCACTGAACTCTATGCCGCTAAATTCAGTAAATCAAAGATCTCGTATGTGACTTTTAGAAATCAAGTCTACCACAAATTATTGGAAGAATTTAGCCTAAAAAAAGCATTTTTGATCTATTTATTTGGCGCGACTCCTTATGCCTGGGGGACAAAAGCAAGTGAGAGCCAAGTATCACCTAAGCGCAGTGTAGCTGCTCAAGCTAAGCTAGCTGATACTGGGATCAAACTCAGTGGGACTTATCAAGAACCAAGTGAGATGCAAACTAAAGGTGTTCACTATATGGAATTTGACCTCTTAGACTTTGATCCATTCCACGAAAATGGTGTTACTGCCCACCAGTTGCGCTTACTTGAAGTGATGGCAGGTTATTTCTTATTGAATGAAAGCACGACGACACCAAGTGATCTTCAAGCTGCTGAAAGTTTAGCTAAGGAAGTGGCGCGTGAGAATCCATTTGCCAAGAGCCAGATCTTCGTCCAAGCTAATACTTTCTTGAAACAATTAGACCGATTTGCGCAAAAATTTGGTTATGCTAAGTGGCAAGGGACCTTTGATGTTTTAAAGAAACGTCTAGAAACGCCGGCTGAGACTCCAAGTGCGCGTTTGTTAAGAACACAGGGCAAACACGAAACGTTAGCTGACTATGGTGTCTTTTTAGCGCAAAATTACCAAGAAGCCGCCTTATTAAAAGAACCAAGTCGAGATAAAAATACGCAAACGATCTTGGATGAAGCGATCATTTCAGGGCTTAGTTACCAAGAAGTGATGCCAAGTCAAGGAATCATCGAGGTAAATGGCAAAATGCTCAAACGTGGGATCCAGACGACAAGAGAAAGTGCGATCATGACTGAACTCTGGCAACAAAAGCAGTTGGCTAAGCAATATCTCAGTGGACAGGCAGTCAATACGTCACAAGCTTGGATCGTCAATAACCGCCAAGAACTCAAGCAACTGTATCCAACGCTGAAGGGGAAAGCTGTGATCGTCAAAAATGCGGTCGGAGATTCCAAAGCGCAGACACAGTTGTTTAGGTTACCGCCAACCCAAGCGGAATTGACCCGTGCTTTTGAAGAGCAAGCCAAAGAGACCACACAAGTTATGATCGAGCAAGTTGTTCAAGGTTCAGTCTACCGTGCCTTAGTCGTCAATGATGAGATCATAAGTTTAGTTGAGCGCATTCCAGCTAATGTCGTTGGGGATGGACGTTCAACTTTAAAGGAATTGATCAACCGTAAAAATGCGCGGGCCCGAGCTGAATTTGAGACGATCACGCTAGGTGAGGTCGAACGTGAGACCTTAAAAGCACAAGGATTGAAACTAGAAAGTGTCATTCCACGTGGGATCCAAGTCCTCTTGCGTTATGATGCGACGTTTAATACTGGTTTGCAGGCTTATGAGGTCTTAGATGAAGTCGATAGTTCATATTTGACTGAGATCAAGCGTTTAGCTGAGGCTTTGCAACTCCACGATGGGGCTTTAGACATCATCATTCCAAACATCTATCAACCATACACGGAACAAGCGCAATTGACCTTCTTAAATGCGCATGCTTATCCGGCATTAGCTTTGAATGAATATGTCTTATTACAGACAGAAAAACAACCGATCGCACAAAAAGTGATCGCCCAATTTAAATAGTCAAAAGAGGCTGTGACAACATAATGTTTTGTCACAGCCTCTTTTGTTGTTTATTCAAATAATTTATGCAGACGTTCAAGTGGGGATTTTTTATGTTCGGGCTTTTCTTCTGCTTTCGTTGTTTTAGGGTAACGCTTGGCGACGTCAACTTCTTCAACATGTAGTGCAGTGTTTTTATCACAGACAACGACCGCTAGATCTTTTGGTCCATGATGCAACGTTTGATCAGTGTTACATGTGAAGGTAACATTTGCTTCTTGGGCGAGCTGCATCAACTCACTTAGAAGTGGATTTTCTACTTGACCATTGATGATGACGTGTAGTTCGGGATGGAGGGTCAATTCCTGCTTGAGATCAGCGAGATATTCGGGATCTTTGATCTGTTCAAAGGTCAAAGTTAGTTCGACCCGTTCACGGAAGGTCCCAAGATATTTGCGCTTTTCATCAGGTTTGAGTTGGGGTGTACCATACATCCCTTTATTCATGTGATTTTGCAGTTCATCTGATCCACTCATCTTTTAACCACCTTTCTATGATAAAGTATAGCAGATTTTTAAGTAAAATAAAAAGAGCCCAGTCAAAACTGAGCTCTGAAATAATATCAAAATTGATATTAAAGTTTGTTGTAGTATTCAACAACGAGTGATTCGTCGATGTTTGCATCGAGTTCGTCACGTTCTGGTAAACGAACTAATGAACCTTCCATTGTGTTTTCGTCAAAGGAAACAAATGGTACACGACCAACGATTGCTTCCAAAGCTTCTTTAACAACTTTCAAGTCTTTTGAACGTTCACGCAAGGAGATAACTTGGCCTGGTTTTACTTCGTATGAAGGGATATCCACGCGCTTGCCATCAACTGTGATGTGACCGTGGTTTACCAATTGACGAGCTTGGCGACGAGTTGTAGCCAAACCTAAACGGTAAACAACGTTATCCAAACGACGTTCCAACAATACCATGAAGTTGTCACCGTGCTTACCTTCGCGGATCTTACCAGCCTTTAAGAAAAGGTTAGCAAATTGGCGTTCAGATAAACCGTATGTCATACGAAGCTTTTGCTTTTCACGCAATTGCAAACCGTATTCAGACAACTTACGACGGTTGTTTTGACCATGTTGGCCTGGTGCGTATGGACGACGAGCTAATTCTTTACCTGTACCTGAAAGAGAGATCCCTAAACGACGGGAAACTTTCCAGGAAGGACCTGTATAACGAGACATTAAAAATTCCTCCAATATTTTGTTTGGAGTAAAATAATGTGTGAGTTTAGTATTCGTGCATTTTATTTTGCGACTTTCACCCTTGCAGCCGAAGGGGTACTTGGCGAACCAAACTGGCAATAAAATGTTGACGAGCTTACCGCTCACTGCTGCATTATTTTACACAAACGCTATTGTAGCAATTATCAAGACTAGTGTCAAGTAAAAATAAATCAGTTATTTTTATGCAAATAGAGTATAATATTAGTCGATATTATTAATATATTGGGGGATAAAAATGTTTAAACGTCTTATTTTATTGAGCTTAGCACTCGTATTAGGGGGAGCATTGTTGACTCAGACCGAGTTTGCCAGCAAAAAACATACCGTTAAATGGGAGAAGGCCAGTGCGCCGGTCAATTTGCCGATCTTGATGTATCACAGTGTGGAAAATAAGCCGGGTAATGGTTTGTGTGTACCGCCTGAGCAGTTAGAGCAATAGTTGAAATATTTACATGAGCAGGACTACTATACAGTCACACCAGCTGAAGCGTATAAGATCTTGGCGCAAAATAAGGTACCCAAAAAGCACAAGAAACTGGTCATGGTGACTTTTGATGACGGGTATGAAAATAACTATACCGCGGCTTATCCACTTTTGAAGAAGTATCATATCCATGCAACGATCGGCTTGATCACAAGTAAAGTCGACACCCAAGGGATGCTGACCTTAAAACAGGTCAAGGAAATGAAGAAGAGCAAGTGGGTGAGTTTTGTTAGCCATACTCAAAATCACCAAGAATTGAATCGCCTCGATGAAGCTGGCCAAAGAGAAGAGATGCAAGCTTCACGGACTTGGTTGAAACAAGATCTACATCAAAAACCAGATCTATTGGTCTATCCTGTAGGACGTTACAATGAAGTTTCACCAAAAGTAGCTAAGGAAAGTGGCTACAAGCTGGATTTGACGACTAAGCCAGGCCTAGCTAACGCAGAACAGGGGCTTTATGAATTGCACAGACAACGAGTGGTCCCAGATATGACGCAAGAAGTTTTTGCTAAATTATTGCAACCATAAACAACAAGGGTCCGCCACATCATATCGTGGTGGACCCTTCGTTATTTTATATGATCATTTAATAGTCGTTTGGATCGGCAGTCAAGGGGCCGTATTCGTCCATTTGACTATCGCGATAATCCCACCATTCATTTTCATAACCCACGAAGCCAGCTTGCGTCATCGCATCGTTTAGGATGGTGTAGTATTTTTCTTGTTTAGCGGTCCGTTTAGCGTTACGAAAAGCCGCTGCAGAAAAGTCGTCAAAGGCAGTTTGCATCGGCATATCATTGCCTTCAAGATCGGTTAAAGTCAGATCAAAGGTCACGCCTTTTTGATGACTGAAATTTGGATCAGGTTCAGCCACAAAATTGGGGTCAGGGTAGACTTCAAAGAGTCGCTTTTGGGCTGAGACGGGGCGGTAAGCATCCCAGACTTTGAGGCGGTAACCTTGTGCTTTGACAAGTTCACTAGCTTTAGCCAACTTATGAGCTGTTCCAGTGCGAGCGATTGCCGTGGTGAAATCATAGATGACTTGCCCAGTAAAGTTATCAGGCGTAGCGTACTTTAGATCGACCAAGATCTCAGGGTCGAGTTTTTGGATATTGGTAAAACCAGTTAGATGTTTTTCCATACTTTCCTCCATTTTAGAGATGTTTACATAGCGTTTCGACAAATTCACTTAACAAAGCTTCATCTTCAGCGCTGAAACGATCTAATTCAGGCGAATCGATATCTAAAACGCCGATTTTTTTCCCGTCTTTGATCAAAGGTAAGACGATCTCTGAATTTGAAGCCGAATCACAGGCGATATGACCCGCAAATTCATGGACATTAGCGACGCGTAAAACTTTACCTGCTTGAAAGGCAGTACTACAGACACCTGCTCCGTTTTTGATATGCATGCAAGCAACTTTACCTTGGAAAGGTCCTAGATCAAGCTGGTCAGTCGTTTCATCGTAGAGATAAAAGCCGACCCAGTTGATATTTTCCAGTGTATCGTTCAACAAAGCTGAAGCGTTGGCGAGATTTGCGGTCCGGTTCGTTTCATTTTCCAATAAAGCATCGATTTGTGCACTTAAAATAGACATTTTATTTCCTCCGTGTCGATTGTAGCGTTTATAGTGTATCAATATCAGTAACTATGATATAATTAGCTTTAGATTTTATACGTAATTGCCGATTCTGGCAAGTGATAAAGTTTAAGCTAGCAATTTAAAGGATGGGACATCAGATGGTAGTAGTTTTAGTTACAATTGTATTAGTTGCAGTCGCAATCTATGCAAGCGTACTTTTCTTTCAACGTTCATTTGAAGAACGGATCACAAAAGCTAAAAGTAGCATAGAAGAGATCCTCGACTCACCGCTTGAGAAGGAACTCGAGGAAGTTAAAAAAATGACCTTATCAGGAGATAGTCTAAGTGAATTTGAAGCGGTAGAACACTCCTATTATGCTTTGGTGAACCAACAATTACCTGAGATCTCAGAGTATTTGAACAAGTTGCAAGCTGAATTAGAGCAGTACCGCTTTTGGAAGATCAACGGAGAGCTCAAGCAAAATGAAGCTCAGGTAGCTAAAGCCCAACAACAATATGAGCAATTAAAGCTTGAGTTAGCTGAGATCAAACAGACGGCTGAGATCCACAAAAAAGCGATCGGCGAACTCAAAGAAGAGTACCAAAAGATCAGAAAGGCTTTATTGGCAAAGAATTTCTCTTACGGGCCAAGTATCGATGAGTTAGAAAAAGAATTAGCGACATTAGAAAAAGATTTTGACGAGTATTCTAAGGTGACTGAAGAAGGCGACTATGCCAAATCAAGTGAACTTTTAGAAAAGCTCAAGCAACAAACACGTTTATTGAAGATCGCGCTAAAGAAATTGCCACCGATCTATCGCAATTTAAAGAATATTTTCCCAGAACAGTTGCAGGAATTAAAAGCTGGCTATTCCAAATTGCAAGCTGAGAAATATGGCTTTAAAAAGGATCTAGCCAAGCACTTGGAAGCGATCGAACAAAAGTGCAAAGAAAATGAAGCTAACTTAAAACAAGCTGATGTACCTAAAGCTGAAGCCCTTGACCAACAGATCGCCGATATGATCGATGAAGCCTATGAGATCATGGAAAATGAGTATAACGCTAAGCTTAAAGTGACACGGCAAGAAAAACATCTAGCTGACTTTATCGAACATGCCAAGCATCAAGAAAAAGAATTATTGATCGAACTGGATCGCTTGAGCCAAAATTATACGCTCAACCATAATGAAATGGAAGAAGCGCATGCGTTGAATGAACAATTAAAGAAGATCGACAAGAATTTTACCGTTTATATGCAAGCTAAGCCAAAAGATGTGATCGTTTATTCCGAAGTTTTGGAACAACAAACGGCTGATCTGGAAGCTTTAAAGAAGATCGAACTCAAGCAAAAAGAGATCGGTGAAAGTGTGGCTGATCTCTTTGAAGAAGAAAAAGAAGCCCAAGCAGCGGTCCAAGGCTTTGATAACGATATCCACCGTTTGAAGCGCGAGATAGAGATCTTGAATTTACCCGGCTTGCCAAGTGATTACATTGAGTACTTCTTTAAAGTCGGACGTGAGATCGAAAGTTTGGATCAAGACTTGAATAAGATCCAGATCGATATGGAACAGATCGCGCGTGATCTGATCAATACGCAATCAGATCTTGATGTTTTGGCACAAAAGACCCAAGAGATCATCGATAGTTCAACTTTGACCGAAGCGATGTTACAATATTCCAACCGCTATCGGACACGATATCCAGAAGTTGCATCTGCCTATGCCCATGCAGTCGAGCTTTTCAACAAGAATTATGACTATATGGGAGCTTTAGATGTGATCTCTGAGGCACTTGAGACAGTTGAACCGGGATGTTATAAACGGATCGAAAATGACTATAAGGCGGGAAATAATCGCCGCGAAGTCATCTAAATATTTACTAAGGACTAAAGCTAAGTTGCACAACTAAGCTTTAGTCCTTATAATTTGTAATGGCAAATTAATTTGTACTTTTTGTGATTATAAATTACAATAAGTAAGTTAAATTATTAAAGAGGGGTCAGCATGATATATTTTGATAACAGTGCAACGACAAAAGTTCACCCAGAAGTTTTAACGACCTATACAAAAGTCAGCGAAGCGATCTGGGGCAATCCTTCCTCGTTACACAAGATGGGTGAAAATGCCTATAATCTACTTGAACAATCTCGGGCGCAGATCGCAGAACTCCTTGGATGTCAAAAAGAAGAGATCTTTTTTACTAGTGGGGGCACAGAAGGCGACAACTGGGCGATCAAAGGCACAGCGCTCGAAAAAGGGATCTATGGTAAACATTTGATCACGACACAAGTTGAACATCCAGCGGTGCTCAATTCGATGAAGCAACTTGAAAAGTTAGGCTTTGAAGTCACATATCTACCAGTTGATGAAAATGGCAGAGTATCGGTTGAAGAGCTAAAACAAGCTTTACGTAAGGATACGATCTTAGTATCAGTTATGGCGGTCAACAACGAAGTCGGCACGATCCAACCGATAAAAGAGATCGCTCAAGTCTTGGCTGATCATCCTAAAGTTCATTTTCATGTCGATGCAGTTCAAGCGGTAGGTAAAGGTTTAACGGATCTGATCATGGATGAAAGAGTCGATCTAGTGACTTTTTCAGGGCATAAATTCCACGCTCCACGTGGCGTTGGTTTCTTGTATAAGAAATCCGGACGAAAATTAGCGCCACTTTTATCTGGTGGTGGCCAAGAGAAGAATTTACGCAGTAGTACAGAGAATCTTCCGGCGATCGCTGCAATGGCTAAAGCCTTACGCTTATTGCTGGAAAATGAAACAAAAAATGTCGCCCATGAGCAGGCGATCCGGCAAAAGATCTTTGAGCATTTACAAGCGTTTGATAAAGTAACGCTCTTTTCACAGCTAGATGATAAGTTTGCGCCACATATCTTATGCTTTGCGATCGCAGGCGTACGTGGCGAAACGATCGTCCATGCGTTTGAAGATCAAGGCGTCTTTATCTCAACGACGAGTGCTTGTTCATCTAAAAAAGGCCAAGTTTCATCGACCTTACACGCAATGCAAGTCGATGATAAGATCGCCACATCGGCTGTCCGTGTCAGTCTAGATGAAAATAATACGCTGTCTGAAGCAGATAAATTTAATCAGATCTTCGATGATATCTATCAAAAATTTTTAAAGATCAATTCGTAAAAACAGAAAGGGAGCAAGATGCAATATACAGAAATTATGGTTCGTTATGGCGAACTTTCAACTAAGGGTAAAAACCGACGTAACTTTATCGATCGCTTAGGTTTCAATGTTCGACAAGCAATGCATGATTTTCCAAAATTAGTGGTCAAAGCTCATCGTGATCGGATGCACATCCAATTAAACGGTGAAGACTCGACTAAAGTCATGGAACGTTTGAAACAAGTTTTTGGGATCCAAAACTTCTCACCTTCGATCCGGGTCGCTCGTGATGTCGAAGAAGTTAAAAAGGTCGCAACACAAATGGTGGCTGAACAGTTCCACGAAGGTATGACGTTTAAGATCAACACGCGTCGCTCTGATCATAACTTCCAACATGATACCAACGAATTAAATGATATGTTGGGGGGCCACATCTTAAAGACGGTCCCAGGGATCAAAGTCAAGATGAAAGAGCCGGACATGATCTTACGCGTTGAAGTTCGAGTTAACGGGATCTATCTTTCTTCTGAAACGATCGATGGTGCCGGTGGTCTGCCGGTCGGGACAGCAGGTAAAGCGATGTTGATGCTTTCTGGTGGGATCGACTCACCAGTTGCTGGTTATTTAGCGATGAAACGTGGGGTGGATATCGAAATGGTCCACTTCTTTAGCCCACCATACACCAGTGAACAAGCTTTGAATAAGGCTAAGGAATTGACGGCTAAGTTGACTCCATATGTTGGTCGGATCCAATTTATCGCTGTGCCATTTACTGAGATCCAAGAAACGATCAAAGAAAAAGTGCCATCTGGTTACTTGATGACGATCCAACGGCGCTTTATGTTGCGTTTAAGTGAAATGATCGCTAAAAAGCGCAATGGTCTAGCGATCTTCAACGGGGAAGCTTTAGGGCAAGTAGCTTCACAAACACTGGAAAGTATGGCTGCGATCAATGATGTAACGACGATGCCTGTTTTACGTCCAGTAGTTTCAATGGATAAAAATGAGATCATCAAGATAGCCCAAGATATCGATACATTCGATCTTTCCATCCAACCATTTGAAGATTGCTGTACGATCTTTGCACCACCAGCTCCAAAGACTAAGCCAAAGATCGATAAGGCACGTTATTACGAAGAACGCCTTGATGTTGAAGGCTTGTTAGCTCGGGCAATGGAAAATATCACGATCACAGATATCAAGATCGGTGATGAATTTATGAACGAAAAACAAGCAGATTTCGCTGAATTGCTATAAAAAGCGCTTGACGCGTGCTTGTTTCAAGGCTAAAATACATCTATAAGCTTTGAACAAGAGGTTTTGATCGCTAACTGTTTTCAGAGAGAGGCGGGTGGGTGCGACGCTTTAACAGACGATCAGATAGTAGCTTGTGAGCTGTCCTACTGAAACTAAGTAAGTAAGACCGGATATCTATTCGTTAACGCAGATCAAAGAGGGGTAAAAACCCAATTTAGGTGGTACCACGGCACTGTCGTCCTAAGCGGATGGCGGTGCCTTTTTGTTTAGAGCCGGTCAAGATAAGAAAGGAAGATAATAATGGCACGTGACATCGAAATGTCAACCAAATACGATCCTAGTCAAGTTGAACCAGGACGTTATCAAAAATGGGTCGATGCTGGGTTGTTCAAGCCAAATGGCGACAAAGAAGCTAAACCATATTCGGTCGTGATCCCACCACCAAACGTAACTGGTAAGTTACACTTGGGCCATGCTTGGGATACAACGTTACAAGATATGTTGATCAGACAAAAACGGATGCAAGGTTTTGATACCTTATGGCTTCCTGGGATGGACCATGCCGGGATCGCAACACAAGCTAAAGTTGAAGCACGTTTAGCTGAAGAAGGGATCTCCCGTTACGATCTAGGACGCGAAAAGTTCATCGATAAGGTTTGGGAATGGAAAGGCGAATATGCTGATATCATTCATGCGCAATGGGCTAAATTAGGTCTTTCTTTGGATTATGATCGTGAACGTTTTACCTTGGATGAAGGCTTATCGCATGCTGTTCGCCGTGTCTTTGTAAAGTTATATGAAAAAGGCTTGATCTACCGTGGTGAATACATCATCAACTGGGATCCAAAGGCTCGGACTGCTTTATCCGATATCGAAGTTATCCACCAAGATGACGAAGGTGCCTTTTACCATGTGAAATATCCATTTGTTGATGGAACAACATTCAATGGGAAAGATTACATTGAGATCGCAACGACACGTCCTGAAACAATGATGGGTGACGTGGCTGTAGCAGTTAATCCAAAAGATGAACGCTACAAAGACTTGGTCGGTAAAGAAGTGCTCTTGCCACTCCAAGGGCGTCATATCCCGATCATCGCCGATCAATATGTTGATCCTGAATTTGGGACTGGGATGGTGAAGATTACCCCAGCACATGACCCTAATGACTTTGAAGTCGGTAACCGTCATGACTTAGAACGGATCAACACGATGAACGATGATGGTACGATGAATGAACGAGCTGGTAAATACAACGGCATGGACCGTTTTGATGCTCGTAAAGCGATCGTTAAAGACCTTGAAGATCAAGGCTACATGTTAAACATCGAAAAGATCACGCACAGTGTGGGTCACTCTGAACGGACAGGTGTGCCAGTTGAAGCTCGTCTCTCAACACAATGGTTCGTTAAGATGAAACCATTAGCTCAAGCAGCTTTGGCTAACCAAGATTCGGATGATCGGGTCGACTTTGTGCCAGAACGTTTTGAAAAGACCTTTACTCAATGGATGGAAAACGTTCATGATTGGGTCATTTCACGCCAATTATGGTGGGGCCATCAGATCCCAGCTTGGTATAACAAGCATACGGGTGAAACTTATGTTGGTGAAGAAGCTCCAGCTGATATCGAAAATTGGGAACAAGATCCTGATGTTTTAGATACTTGGTTCTCTAGTGCTTTATGGCCATTTTCAACGATGGGCTGGCCAGATACAGATGCGCCTGATTTCAAGCGTTACTTCCCAACTAATACGTTAGTCACAGGTTATGATATCATCTTCTTCTGGGTATCACGGATGATCTTCCAAAGTATCGAATTTACTGGTCGCCGTCCATTTAAGGATGTTTTGATCCACGGTTTGATCCGGGATGAACAAGGACGCAAGATGAGTAAATCACTTGGCAACGGGATCGATCCAATGGACGTGATCGACAAGTATGGTGCTGATGCTTTACGTTGGTTCTTATCCAACGGTTCAGCACCAGGCCAAGACGTTCGTTTCTCCTATACGAAGATGGATGCAGCTTGGAACTTTATCAATAAGATCTGGAATGCTAGCCGCTTTGTGATCATGAACCTCGATGAAGATACGACTGCTACTTTACCAGCTAAAGCAGAATGGCAATTAGCTGACAAGTGGATCTTGAGCCGCTTGAATGATACTGTCAAAGAAGTAACGCGTCTCTTTGATAACTATGAATTTGGTGAAGCTGGTCGTGCCCTTTACAACTTCATCTGGAACGATTTCTGTGACTGGTACATCGAAATGGCTAAGGAAAACTTGACGGGTGACGATGCTAAGGCTAAGCAAAATACGCAAAGCATTTTATGCTATGTCTTGGATCAAACATTACGTCTCTTACATCCGATCATGCCATTTGTGACCGAACAGATCTGGTTAGAAATGCCACATGAAGGCGAATCTTTGGTAACAGCTGCTTACCCAGTTGAACACCCAGAATTCGATGATCAAGCTGCCGAAGAACAAATGGATAACTTGATCGAATTGATCAAAGCTGTGCGTAACAACCGGGCTGAAGTTAATGCACCAATGTCTTCAGCGATCGATATCTTGATCAAGACGACTTCTGAAACGACTAAAGCAGTCTTTGAAAATAACCAAGAATATATCGAACGCTTCTGCCATCCAAAACATCTTGAGATCGGCTCTGACGTGACAGCTCCAGCTTTAGCAATGACTTCTGTGATCACAGGCGCTGAAGTTTACTTGCCATTAGCTGACTTGATCGATCTAAACGAAGAGATCGCACGTTTAGAAAAAGAAGCTAAGAAATTAGAATCTGAAGTAACACGTGGTGAAAAGAAACTTGGCAATGAACGCTTTGTTGCTAATGCACCAGCTGAAGTTGTTGCTAAAGAAAAAGAAAAATTAGCGGGTTACCGTGAAAAATTAAGCGCAACTAACGAACGGATCAAAGATCTAAAAGCTCAAGTTGATTAATTTTTAAACAACGCTTGCCTTTCGGGGTGAGCGTTTTTTTACGTGCTTTGTGTTATACTGGAAATAAGATATTTTTAGGTAAATGAGGCGAAAAGATGCAGATCAAAAGCTATACTGAGGCGGTCGAATTTATTCATGGACGTCGCAAATTTACAAAGTCCCCCGACTTAGAGCGGATGCGCCGGTTTGCTCATTATCTGGGTGATCCACAAGAAAAGACCAAGTTCATCCATGTCACGGGAACCAATGGCAAAGGGTCAACGGTGGCTTTTTTGAGCGAACTTTTGCAAAGTCAAGGATTTACGGTGGGAACCTTCACTTCGCCTTACATCACGCGCTTTAACGAACGGATCGCACTCAATGGCGAACCGATCAGTGATCAAATGTTGGTCGAGCTGTTAAACGAGTTGTTACCGGTCATTTCACGGCTCGATGAAGAATATGCCGGTGAGGGACCTAAGGAATTTGAAGTCGTCACAATGCTGATGTTTTTATATTTTGCTAAAATGGCCCCTGATTATGCGGTCGTTGAAGTGGGCATCGGCGGACTCTATGATTCGACTAATATTTTGACCCCTGAGTTAGCGGTAATCACTGAAGTTGCGTTAGACCATACTCAGATCTTAGGCGATACTTTGGCTAAGATCGCCACGGCAAAAGCAGGGATCATCAAACAAGATCGGCCGGTCGTCGTTGGAAAATTAGCACCAGAATGTTTGGCTGTTATTCAAGCACAGGCTGAAAAAAGAAATGCTCCTTTGTATCAAGCGGGAGTAGATTATACGTTCTTACCTGAAAAAAGAGCTAGTGTTTGGGGTGAAAGCTTTACATATCAAGGCTTTGGGCTCAAGGATAAGCTAGCGATCTCATTGTTAGGTCAATATCAGGTCGCCAATGCTAGTTTAGCTGTGAGTGCATTTTTGGTCTTGGCTAAAAGAGCGGGTTTTTCGCCAACGCTAAGCGAGATCAAAATCGCTTTAAAACAGACGACCTGGGCGGGGCGCTTTGAAAAGATAAATGATGAGCCACTGATCGTCTTGGATGGAGCCCACAATGCAGATGCGGTCCAGCAATTGGTCCAAACATTAAAACAAAATTTTGCCGATAAACAGATCTATGTTATCATGTCGGTCTTGGCTGATAAGCAGGCTAAGACAATGGTAAATAAATTAGAGCAGTTACCTAATGTCGAACTATTTACGGTCAGTTTTGATGCGCCCCGTGCACTCAGTCATGAACAAGGTCGTTTCTATGAAGCGTGGCCCGAAGCTTTGGCTGAGGTCATGCAAGAGATCTCAAGTGATGATATGCTATTATTTACGGGTTCGTTGTATTTTGTGTCGGAAGTAAGAAATTATTTTATTTAGATCGTGAGGATATGAGATGGATTTGAAATTAGTGATCTTTGATATGGATGGTGTCGTATTTGATTCTGAAAAAGTATACTTTGAAGCTAACAGGCTAGCGGCTGAAAAACTCCAAATGCCAAACTACACTTTGGAATATTACAAGCAATTTATCGGAGCAGGGACAGAACCTATGCTGGCTCAAATGGCTAAAGATTATGGTAGCCGTGAGTTAGTTGATCGTTTTTACCAGATGAGTATGGATAATGTTTATCCGATCGTAGAAGCTGGAAAATTAGAATTAAAACCAGGTTTTAAAGAATTGACCGCTTATTTGGATGAACAAAATATCCCTTATGTCATCGCTTCAAGTAATTTTAGAAAAGATATCGAATACTATTTGGAAAAGACAAATATTTCAGGTCGCTTTGCGCATATCGTTTCAGCTGACGATGTGACCCATGCTAAGCCATCCCCAGAGATCTTTGAAAAAGCTTGGCAAAAAGCTGGCTGTCCAGCTAAAAATGAAACTTTGATCATTGAGGATTCATTGAATGGCGTCAAAGCAGCCAATAATGCTGAGATCCCAGTCGTTATGGTGCCAGATATCATTCAACCGACCGCATATGAAAAAGAACATACGGTAGCGATCTTGCCCGATCTAGTAGCTGTGCGAGATCTCATCAAAAAATAAATTATTTCTAGGCCCGTTTGCGAATTTTATAAAGTAAGGGGGCTTGAAAATGAATTTAAAAAATTTAACAGATAAGATCGTTTTAAGTGAATTATTAGGCTTTTTGCTGGATAAGCAAGCAGCTGGTCAAGTGGTCGACCGCTACTTTGCGCAAGCTGATTCGCTAGCGCAGTTCCAGTATTTTGGGGTCACTGATTGGACTAAGCTGACCATTGATACCAAACTCCAGGATTATTTATTGCTTTTATGCGAATTTGCTAAGCGCTATGCTTTAAAACCACCGTTAGAATTGGGGCAGATCTGTTCTAGTAAGGTGATCGGCGAGTATATGAGTGCGAAGTTGGCCCTGCGTAAGCAAGAAGTCCTGTGGGGTGTCTATTTAGATACCAAAAATCAAATCTTGGCTCAAGAAGAGATCTTTGTGGGAACGCTAAATGAAGCCACGGTCCATCCAAGGGAGATCTTGAAATTAGCGCTGAAGTATAGCGCAGCCCGCTTTATCGTGGTCCATAATCACCCTAGTGGTCAGGTGACACCTTCCCCAAATGACATCGCCTTGACTAGACGTTTACAGGCGTGTGGTGAGCTCTTAGGGATCGCGTTATTGGACCACATTATTGTTGGTGAGCATACATATTTGAGTATGCGTGAAGAAAAAATATTAATTAGATAGGTGAATTACATGTTAAAAGGAACAGTACGTCGTTTTAATAAGGATAAAGGTTACGGGTTTATCACCCCTGATAATGCGCCAAAAGAGGATCTTTTTGTCCACTATACGGCGATCGAAAAATCAGGTTATAAGATCTTAGAAGAAGGTCAAAGAGTTGAATTCGTTGAAGTTGAAGGTAAAAAAGGCTTTCAAGCAGCTTTAGTCACGATCCTATAAAGGTTAAGATATTTTAAAAAAATTAGTTGAAATGAAAATTTATCTAGATTAAATAAAAATTAAGCTTTGATTTATGATATAATACTGAAATTGAAGAGAATCAATTTCAACAATTTATAAAATTTTTGGCTAGCTGGAGCAACTGCTCGAGTAAGAGGAAAATTTTTTCAAAAAAGGATCAAAATTTTTTCTTTTTATTTGTCATTGCCAAGGTAAAACATGAAAATATGTTGGAAACACGGCGATTCAATGTTACAATTAAAATATCTTGAATTAAGTACTCATTTAGAGTTTGCGAAGGGATGAAACAACGTGTTCGGAATCGGAACAAAAAATATCGGAATCGATTTAGGGACTGCTAATACGATCGTTTATGCTGAAAATAAGGGAATTGTATTACGCGAACCTTCTGTCGTAGCTAAAAATACTAAAACTGGCGAAGTCGTATCTGTTGGTTCAGAAGCGCGTGATATGATCGGGCGCACACCAGCAAGTATCGTAGCGATCCGTCCAATGAAAGACGGTGTCATTGCTGATTATGATACAACTGTCTCCATGATGAAATATTATATTGAAAAAGCTGTTGGTAGCAAGACTGCTAAGCCATATGTCATGGTCTGTGTACCTAGTGGTGTAACTGAAGTTGAAAAGCGTGCTGTGATCGATGCTACTCGAGTTGCAGGGGCTAAAGATGCTTACGTGATCGAAGAACCATTTGCAGCTGCGATTGGTGCTGGTCTACCAGTTATGGATCCAACTGGTAGCATGGTCGTTGATATCGGTGGTGGGACGACTGACGTTGCAACGATCTCCTTGGGTGGGATCGTATCTAGCCGTTCGATTCGGATGGCTGGTGACAAGATCGATGATTCGATCATCTACTATGTACGTAAAAATTACAATTTGTTGATCGGTGAACGTACAGCTGAACAATTAAAGATCAACGTTGCCTCTGCTTCTGTTGAAGCTGCTAAGGAATTGGATAGTCAAACGATCCGTGGACGTGATCTAGTGACAGGTCTACCTAAGACGATCGAGATCCGCCCCGAAGATGTAGCTGAAGCGATCCAAGAAGTAGTGCAAGAGATCATCACAGCTATCAAAGAAACATTAGAAGAAACATCTCCTGAGATCGCAGCTGACGTGATCGATCATGGGATCGTTTTAACTGGTGGTGGTGCGTTATTACGCCACTTACCAGATGTGATCTCTGAAGCAACAAAAGTGCCTGTATTCGTGGCTCAAGATCCACTTGACTGTGTGGCTGTTGGGACAGGCGAATCACTTAAGAGCATTGATGTAATGAAGAAAAGATAAATAGGCGGTTAAAGTCTAAAGTTAGGAGGTTGGGGTTTAGTCGTCCAGCCTCTTAATTTTTAATGCGGATCTTATCGAGTTCAGGAGGTTTTTTATGCAAAAGTTTTTTTTCAATAAAAAACTTGTTATTACACTGGTCGCTTTGATCATCAGTTTTTTACTGATCGCATTTTCGATCACAGTGCGTAATAATCGATCGATGCCAACATTTGTGCAACAGTTTGGTAATGAAGCTTTTGGTCTAGTTGATCGGGTCATCAGTTTTCCAGTTGCTGGAGTCGCGCATGTAGGTGGCTCTGTTTCTGATCTACTCAACACGTATGAGGAAAATCAGAAATTAAAGCAACAGATCGATAGTTTGGCAGCCGATAAAGTTGAAAACCAAACCTTACGTAAGGAAAATAAACAATTAAAAGAACAGTTGAAATTAGATGAAAGCTTGACTGATTATTCAAAGATCAGTGCCCATGTTTTATCTCGGACACCATCTTCTTGGCAAAATCAGATCGTGATCTCAAAGGGATCATTTGCAGGTGTGACTAAAAATGCTGCCGTTTTATCACGTAAGGGCTTAGTCGGACGGGTCGTGGAAGTCAATAAGACCAACAGTAAAGTTGAATTGCTCACGACGCAAAATGATTCGGCTAACCGTTTTGCAGTCCAATTGGAAAGTGATGGCGAAGTGATCAACGGTTTGATCACGGGCTATGACCGACAAAAAAATCAGTTGATCATGGGACAGATCACTTCTAAGAAGAAGATCAAGAAGAATACTGAGGTCATTACCTCTGGGATGGGTGGTAATACCCCTAAGGGCTTATTGATCGGAAAAGTCGTCAAAACAACGGATGATGATGATGGGTTAGCGACAAAAGTTTATATCGAGCCAGCTGCTGATATGACAGATCTTAGTGTTGTGACTGTGGCTAAACGCGCAGACTAGGGGGCAGAATGATGGCAAATTCCAAGCTAAAATATTATTTTCCTCTAGGGTTGATCATCTGCATCGTTTTGGATGGGACACTTAGTAGCTTATATGCTCAGTATTTTTTTACAAGTTCAATTTCGATCGAGAGTCGCTTGACCTTGTTATGGCTAGTGATGGCGATTTTCTATGGTGAAGTTGACCGTTTGATGCTATGGGCATTTATTGCTGGATTGATTTTTGATATGTACTATACGGGGATCTTAGGGATCTTTATGATCATTTTTCCTTTGATCGTTTATTTGAACCGAGAAGTGTATCGTTTTTTCACTTCTAACTTTATTGTGGTACTATTAATATATCTGATAGATGTTACGCTCGTTACGGCTTTGGCATATTGGGCCAACTCCCTGATCGGACTGACGACAACTGGTTCAGCTGATTTTGTGGTGCAAACTTTAGGGCCGTCACTGGCGTATAACTTGGCGGTATTTTCGCTATTATTTATCCCAGTCAAAAATTTCTTTGAGAAGTATTCTTCTCGATAAATAAGGAAGGTGCAAGCTGATGCAGGCAGCTGTGTTAAAGGGCTACAAAGACGGATATGAACTGATCATACGTGATAATGCAGATTTTGATCAGGCGCTGTCCGAATTAAAAGACCTATTTCGAAAACTACAACTTGATACTGTCGGTGAAGAAAAACAGATCTCGTTTACGGTCAATACCGAAAGACGCTTGTTGAGTGCAAAACAAAAGCAAAAGATCGAAGAATTAGTTGGAAATTATCCTCGTTTTTCGATCTATAAGTTTGTTTCTGATGTGGTAGATACTAAAGATGCACTTGAATTTATGGAAGAACATACCGTCCATGTCAATAGTGATACGATCCGTAACGGTCAAGTCAAGTTGATCAAGGGTGACGTCTTGTTTTTAGGCAATATCCATAAGGGTGGCATTTTGCAAGCGACCGGGAGTATCTTTGTTTTAGGAAATGTCGAAGGGATCTTACATGCTGGCTATAGTGATAATGTGATCTCAGTGATCGCTGGGAATTTTAAACGGGCACAACAAGTTCGGATCAGTGATCTAGTAGACATCATCGAGCCAGATATGCAAGCCGATAAAGTCGTTGCTTATGTCAATGACCTGCATGCTTTAAGCTATACGACGCTTGCTGAATTAAAAACACTTAGGCCTAAAATTTTTACACAAATAGGAGGGTTTTAAATGGGAAAATCGATCGTTATTACATCGGGAAAAGGCGGCGTTGGTAAGACAACTACGACTGCTAATCTCGGAACAGCCTTGGCTTTGATGGGCAAAAAAGTCTGTCTGGTCGATCTAGATATCGGTTTAAGAAACCTAGATGTTATTTTGGGCTTAGATAATCGTATCATTTACGATATCATTGATGTGGCGCAAGGTAGAGCTAAGTTACCCCAAGCCTTGATCAAAGACAAGCGTTTTGGCGACAATTTATTCCTGTTACCTGCAGCGCAAAATACGGATAAATCGGCCCTTGAACCGGAAGAAGCTAAACAGATCGTTGATGAGTTACGATCTGAGTTTGACTATGTGTTGCTCGATTGCCCAGCTGGGATCGAACAAGGTTTTGCTAATGCAGTAGCTGGTGCGGATGAAGCAATCGTAGTCTCGACACCTGAGATCTCAGCCGTTCGAGATGCTGATCGGGTAGTCGGGTTGCTTGAACAACAGAATTTAGAAGAACCACCGATGCTTATCATCAATCGGATCAAAAAGAAGATGATGCATGATGGTCAAATGATGGATGTTGATGAGATCACGCGGCATTTATCGATCAAATTGATCGGGATCGTCTTTGATGATGATAATGTAATTGGTTTTTCGAACAAGGGCGAACCTGTTATTTTAGATGAAAAGAGTGAAGCATCTAAGGGATATCGTAATATCGCACGGCGTTTAGAGGGTGAAACGATCCCGTTGATGACACTTAAAGAAGACGAACAAGGTGGCTTTTTCAAGAAGATGAGTTCTTGGTTCAAACGCAAATAAGCCAGATTTGTTGTTGACAGTTTTACCGATAAATGTTAATCTTTATGAAAAATTATTTAACGATATCGAGCGGAAGAGTAGAAGATGTTTACCTGAAAAAGAGACTATCCGGGAGCTGAAAAGGATAGAGGTGGCATTTTTGAACCACATCCGTGAATTGGTACACTGAACCTAAAGTAGTAGGTGTATCCGGTCAGAAGTCCGTTACACTTGAGTTAAGTTAACTCACTGAGACTCCTTTTGTGAGAAAGGAGTAAATATGAGGTGGAACCGCGTAAAACGCCCTCTTGGATTTTTTCCAAGAGGGTGTTTTTCTTTTACCAGTAAGTTAAAAAATGGAGGAATTTGGGATGGATTATATCATGGAAGTCATGCCCTCGTTGATTTCAGGGATGGGAGTGACCTTATCAGTATTTTTTTGGACCTTAGTTGGTTCTTTGCCTTTAGGTTTGATCGTTTCTTTAGGGATGATGTCACGATTTAAGATACTTCAAAAAATATTAGGTATCTATGTTTGGCTGATGCGAGGAACACCGCTGTTATTGCAATTGATCTTTGTCTTTTATGGACTTCCGCTGTTAGGAACAGGGATCGTGTTACCACGGTATGAAGCTGCGTTGGTGGCATTTATTTTGAACTACACAGCATATTTTGCTGAGATCTTTCGTGGGGGCTTGCAATCGATCGATAAAGGGCAATATGAAAGTGCTAAGGTCTTACGCTTGAGCTACTGGCAAACGATCCGCAAAGTCGTAGCTCCACAGGTGATCAAGATCGTGATCCCTTCGATCGGTAATGAAGTGATCAACTTAGTCAAGGACTCAAGTTTAGTTTATGTGATCGGTCTAGGTGATCTCTTGCGCGCAGGTAATGTTGCGACAAGTCGGGATGTGACTTTAGTGCCACTATTGCTAGTGGGCGCGATGTATTTGATGATGACGGCCTTTTTCACTTATGTTTTGAAAAAGATCGAGCAGCACTATAGTTATTGGAAATAAGGAGTGATCAACATGTTAGAACTAAAAGAAGTAACTAAAAAATTTGGCGATAGAACGATCTTGGATCATGTTGATCTGACTGTAGAAGATGGCAAGATCTTGTGTATCGTAGGGCAATCTGGTGGTGGTAAGACCACACTTTTACGGTGTATCAGTGGTTTAGAACGGATCGACAGCGGGCAGATCTTGGTAGATGGGGTCGCCTTTGATCCATACGTCAATAGTACCAATGATGCTGTGATCGGGGTGGTTTTCCAAGAATACAATCTCTTCCCGCATTTGACCGTGTTACAAAATGTGATGCTAGCTCCAACGATGGTCTTAAAAAAAGATAAGAAAGAAGCGCAAGCAGAAGCCCAAGAGCTTTTACAAAAGTTAGCGCTTGGTGATAAAGGTGAACTTTATCCTTGGCAACTATCAGGGGGACAAAAGCAACGGGTCGCGATTGCCCGCGCTCTAGCGATGAAACCACGGATCTTGTGCTATGATGAACCCACTTCAGCCTTAGATCCAGGTCTGCGCGATACTGTCAAAGAGATCATTTTGGATCTGAAAAAAGATAAAATGACGCAGATCATCGTTACGCACGATATTGATTTTGCTGAAGAGATCGCTGATGATATTTTACGTGTGAAACCACTGGCTAATTAAAGGAATTGAGATAGATGAAACGATATTTAAAATTACTAGCGCTTGGTTTAGGTCTAAGTCTCTTATTAGTCGTTTCGGGCTGCAATGATGTCAAAAAAAGAGCCGATACGGTCGATACTTGGCAACAGATCGAGCAAAAAAAGCGGGTCGTGATCGGACTAGATGATAGTTTTGTACCGATGGGTTTTCGCCAAAAAGATGGTAAGCTCGTTGGATATGATATCGATCTAGCTAAGGAAGTCTTTAAACTATACGGGATCACGCCTGATTTTCAGACGATCGATTGGTCAATGAAAGAAACTGAATTGCGCAACCAAACGATCGATCTGATCTGGAATGGCTATACCAAGACGGATGAACGTGCTAAAAATGTGGCTTTCAGTCAGCCATACCTAAAGAATGAACAATACTTAGTAAGTAAAAAAAGCCAACAGATCGTAAATGACAGTTCCATGAAAGGCAAGATCTTAGGTTTACAAAGTGGATCTTCGGGCTATCAAGCCTACTTGGATGAACCAAAAGTTTTAAAACAATATGTCAAAGAAGCGATCCAATACGACACCTTCAACAATGCTTTCATGGATCTAGATGCTGATCGCATCCAAGGACTATTGATCGACAGCGTTTATGCCAACTACTATATTGCGCATAAAAAAGATCCGGCTAGTTATCGGAAAGAAAACGCAGGGTTTGCGTCTGAAGATTTTGTAGTTGGAATGCGAAAGGGTGACAAGACCCTACAAAAGAAGATCAATGAAGCGTTTAAAGTTTTAAAGGAGAATGGGACGTTAGAACGTTTGAACCGTAAATGGTTCGGGGAAAATGTAAACTGACCCTGACAGCCTTAAAACTAAGGTGTATACTAGGTTAATGATCATATAATGGAGGGGTAGAATTTAATAATGGACACATTAGTTAGTGTGCTGACAGTGATCTTACTATTGAACGTTATTGCAGCAATCATCACTGTTTTTAAAGAAAAACGTGATATTACGGCAACTTGGGCTTGGCTCTTGGTGCTCAATCTATTGCCAGTGATCGGTTTTGGGATCTATTTACTAGTTGGTAAAAATATCTCCAAAGAAAAGATGTTTGATCTCAAGATGCAAGAACGACTCGGGATCGATCAGCTCGTTGAGTTGCAAAAGGAACAATGGCAAGAAGAAGAGCTCTTGCCAGAAGGCTTGCGTACGCCTGAAGCCCGCCAAACGGTGCGCTTGTTACTGGAGACTGATCAAGCTATCTTGACCAAAAATAATCAAGTCGATATTTACGATGACGGGCACGATAAGTTTGCTAAATTACTAGCCGATATCGATGCTGCAAAACATCACGTGCACTTGGAATATTATTCCTTTTTCAGTGATCGGATCGGTAATAAGATCTTAGCCAGTCTTGAAGCAGCCGCTAAACGTGGTGTTAAAGTCCGTGTGATCTATGATAGCATGGGGTCACGGGGCCAAGAACGGCATTTCTTTGATGAATTGGAAAAACTTGGTGGCGAGGCAGAACCATTCTTTGCTTATAAAAAAGCTTGGATCCACAGTCCCCGGATCAATTACCGTGAGCACCGTAAATTAGCGATCATTGATGGTAAGATCGGCTATATCGGTGGTTTTAACATCGGTGATCAATATCTCAGTCGTTCCAAGAAATTTGGTCACTGGCGCGATACGCATCTCCGCGTTGTCGGTAATGCTGTTATTGCCATGCAATCGCGCTTTTTGATGGATTGGAATGCAACGATCAAAAATGTTCGGGGCAAAGAACCAGTAAAATATGAAGAGAGTTTGTTTCCATTGCAACGACAAAAAGGCAATGTTGGTCTTCAGATCATCTCCTCAGGTCCGGATAGTGAAGTTGAAGCGATCAAGAAGGGCTATCTCAAACTGATCAGCGGAGCAAATGACTACATTTACATCCAAACTCCGTATTTGATACCAGACGATTCGGTGTTAGAAGCGTTAGTCGTAGCGGCCTTATCTGGGGTCAAAGTCAAGATCATGATCCCTTGTATGCCAGACCACGCTTTTGTTTATCGGGCAACTGAATATTACGCTAAAGTTTTGGTCGATAGTGGCGTCGAAGTTTACACGTATGACGATGGTTTCTTACATGCTAAGACATTTGTCGTCGATTCCCAGATCACTTCTGTTGGTTCAGCTAACCTTGATTTTAGAAGTTTTAAATTGAACTTTGAGGCTAATGCTTTTGGATATGATCGTAAATTGGCACTTAAACTCAAGGAGCTCTTTGAAGCTGATTTAGCTAAGTGTACAAAATTAACACCAGAATACTTTGAACGTCAATCACGTTGGCGTAAATTTAAACAATACTTTTCAAGATTGTTATCACCGATCTTGTAGGCAAAAGGGAAAGAAAGATGAAAAAACACAGAAAAAAGATCATTATTGGGGTCATTGGACTATTGTTGTTGATCTACGTAGGGGTAAATGGGTATCTCGTCAATTATGCTTTTGTGCGTGATTCAGCCAGTTTAGGGGCCTCAGCACCGAAAAAAGCCGAACTCTTGAAGAAAGATCAGGCCTGGTTGACTCAGACTAAGCAACAAACTTGGACAGAAAAGTCAGCTGATGGCAAGTTGACGTTGAAAGCGCGCTATGTACCAGCTAAAAAGGCAACCAATGAGACGATCGTGATCGCTCATGGTTATCGTGAAAATAGCTTGCGGATGGCAAGTTACATTCGGATGTTTCATGACCTCGGCTACAATGTCTTAGCGCCTGATGATCGCGGAGCTGGTAGAAGTGAAGGCCACTATATAACTTTTGGTTGGCAAGATCGACTAGATTATCAAAATTGGCTCAAGCAGCTCATTGCTAAAAAGGGACAAGATTCCAAGATCGGCTTGTTCGGAGTGAGCATGGGGGGCGCCACTGTTATGATGATGAGTGGTGAAAAATTACCTAAGCAAGTCAAGGTGATCGTTGAAGATTGTGGCTATTCATCGATCAATGAAGAATTAGGGACACAATTGAGTGCGCAATTTGGTTTGCCAAAAGAACCGATCTTAACAACAGCCAGTTGGATGGCTCATCCATTTATCGGATTTAATTTCAAAAATGGGAGTGCAACTGAGCAATTAAAACAAAATAAATTGCCGACGCTATTTATCCACGGCAGTAAAGATAGCTTCGTTCCAACGGAAATGGTGTATGAAAACTATCAAGCCAGTGCTGGTAAAAAGGAATTATGGGTCGTAAAAGGTGCAGCCCATGGAATGTCTTACTACCAAGATCCAACGGTATATACTGAAAAAGTTGGTGCTTTCGTCGCTAAATATATGAACTAAAAAGGAACAACCTAATTTTTAGGCTGTTCCTTTTTAGTTCATCATTACTTTTAGAAGAAAGCACTAAGTGAGCCGAGGATCACACTACCAAGTGTGAAGATCAACATGAGCCAAACAACGACCATGGTGATCTTTTGAAATGTTGTGCGTTTCTTTTTTTCTCTCACGATACTCGACACCTTTCCAATTTTTACTATACTATACCTTTAAAGGTCGGTCGCTGTCAAATCTCATAGTACAAGTGAGTTATTAGTTTCTTTTGATGAAGCGTTAAGTTTTCCTTGTTTTTGGTGTGTCTACAATTGATTTGTAGCAAAAATGCTTGGTATAATAGGGGTAATATTTTTAATTGAGGATGGTAGTGATGTTTACAGCGATCGCAACGTGGTATATCATGCCAATTGTCATTTTGATCATTTGGATGGCATTGACATTTTTAAAGAAAAATTTCGCTAAATATTGGCCTAAACGCTTAAGGATCATCGATATTATGATGTTGGTGTTATTGTTAGGAATCCACGGGCTTTCGGTCACTTTGACGGGGCTTTCGTTATTACCGTTTTTAGCATTTGCGGCTAGTGCTTTTGGTCTAGTTTTGACGGTGTATTTAGTGTATACCGAAGATGACTTTCGGGTCCGCCGTTTTTTTGTGATCTACTGGCGAACGTTAGATATTTTTATCGTTGGGATGTACATTATTTTATTGTTGATTCAGGTCGCAAGTTTTTTAGGTATTATGTGAGTTAAGTACAAACAGACTAATATTTAGTAAATATCTAAAACGTTTTATAAAAATCGCGAATTTGTTAGTTATTATTGTGGTTCAAAGCGTAGAACTATGGTAATATCTAATTGTATAACATATATTTAATACATATTTTGATGATCGTTTTTAGATCGTCGTTATACATTGGAAGCAAGAAAGATGAAAGCTGTAGGAATTAGAAAATGACGGAATTTAATCATGTGACTGTACTATTAGAGGAAGCAGTTGAACAACTCAATATCAAACCAGACGGCGTCTACGTCGATTGTACTTTAGGTGGTGGGGGTCACACCAGTTTAATTTTGTCAAAGCTTTCAGATAAGGGCAGGTTGTTCTCGTTTGATCAAGATCAAACTGCGATCGATTACAATACTAAACGTTTACAAAATGAGTTAGCCAGTAAGAAATTGACCTTTATCAAAAGTAACTTTCGTAATCTAAAGGAATGTTTAGCCGAGCAACAGATCACTAAAGTTGATGGGATCTTATATGACTTAGGAGTTTCTTCACCGCAATTTGATGTTGGCGAACGTGGCTTTAGTTATCAACACGATGCAACACTGGATATGCGGATGGATCAAAGTCAAGCTTTGACTGCTAAAACAGTGATCAATGACTGGTCCTACCAAGAATTAGTTCGGATCTTCATGCGCTATGGTGAAGAAAAATTTGCTAAATCGATCGCTCGGCGGATCGAAGCCGCTAGAAAACAAGCACCGATCGAAACAACAGGCCAACTAGTTGAACTGATCAAAGCTGGGATCCCGGCCAAAGCTCGACGTAAGGGGGGCCATCCGGCTAAGAAAGTCTTCCAAGCAGTCCGTATAGCTGTCAATGATGAGCTAGGTGCTTTGGAAGAGTCCTTAGATCAAGCGTTTGAAGTGCTTGATGTTGGTGGGCGGATCAGTGTGATCACGTTCCAATCGTTAGAAGATCGTTTAGTTAAAACGATGTTCAAAGAAAAAGCGAGTTTACCAGAACTTCCTGCCGGATTACCAATTATCCCAGCTGAACTTGAACCAGAATTTAAATTGATAACACGTAAGCCAATCTTACCGTCTGATGCGGAACTCGAAGCTAATCATCGGGCACACTCGGCTAAATTAAGAGCAATTGAAAAATTAAAGTAAAGGATGTGAGACTTTGGCACAAGCAGTAAGAAAACTCGAAACACCTCAAGCTCCACAGGTAAAAACTACGCTAGATCAGCAACCACAAAATACAGCTGGACAGTTGCGAAGGATGTATTTTAAACAAGAGCGCAATGCAGCGATCGCTTTAGGTGTATTATTAGTGGTCATGTCATGTTTGGTGATCTGGTCGAATACGGCCGTGACCAAGACCCAAGCAACGATCCAAGATATCAATCAAAAAGTCTCAACTTTACAGACTTCAAATGCTAACATGAAAGAAGAGATCAGCGAACTGTCTAGCCGGACACGTTTGATGGAGATCGCCAAGGATGTTGGTTTACAAATGAATGATAAAAACATAAGGAATGTTACCAAATGAGTACTAAAAAACGGCAGATAAATGTAAAACAAGACCCGCGAAATCGCAGTTATTTTGGAAGAGCGTTATTTTTCATCGTCATCATCGTCTTTCTTACATTTATTGGTCGTTTTTTTTATGTGGGTTTGACACACACGGCTCACGGAAAAAATCTGACCAAATTAGCACAGGCAATGTATGCCGAACAAACTGAGATCAAAGCCAAACGCGGGACGATCTATGATGCGCAAAATCAACCGATCGCTGAAGATACGACGACTTATTCGATCTATATCGTCTTATCTAAATCGGCGAAGACCCTTGAAGGTAAACCGGATTATTTGCAAGATTCACAAAAGACTAAAGCTGCTAAGGTCTTGAGTCAAAATTTAGGGATGAATTATGATGACCTGCTCAAGCTCTTTGATGCCGACGATGGTCTCTATCAAGTTGAGCTTGGTAGCAAAGGTAAACATATCTCAATGGAGACCAAAAAGAAGATCGAAGCTGCTAAGATCAGTGGGATCAAATTTACGCCTGCTCAAGCACGGTTATATCCTAACGGGGTCTTTGCGTCTCACTTAGTTGGTCTAGCAGAAAATGAACAATCTCACTTAGTTGGGGTCATGGGCTTAGAAAAGGTTTTTGAAAAACAACTAAAGGGCGTCAACGGAGTCAATAAGCTCGCGATCGATTCACGCGGGACGACTTTGCCTAATTCTAAATCACAAAGTAAGCCCGCTAAAGATGGCGATAATGTTTATACCACTTTAGATACGCGGACTCAGACTTATTTAGAGACTTTGATGAATAAAGCGCAAGAAACTTATAAGCCAAAATCGATGACAGCTGTTTTGATGAATCCCAAGACGGGCGAGATCATTGCGGCGAGTCAACGGCCGACCTTTAACCCTCAGACTGGAGAAGGGCTAAATGATATGTGGCGCAATATCTTGTTAGAAGATACTTATGAACCAGGTTCGATCATGAAGATCTTGACGATGGCAGCAGCGATCAATAGTGGAAATTATAATGCTAACGCCACTTTTAAGTCAGGTTCTTATCAGATCGACGGTCAACGGATCAATGATTGGAATACGACTGGTTGGGGTGATATCACCTATCGTGAAGGCTTTATTCGTTCTTCAAATGTTGGGATGGCTAAGCTCGAACAAGCAATGGGAGAAAAGACGTGGCTAAATTACATCAAAAAATTTGGTCTTTTGAAGTCAACAAATGCTGGTTTAGGGAATGAAGCAGCTGGTAGTATCGAATACAAATATCCGATCGAACAAGCTAACACTGCTTTTGGCCAAGGAGTAAATGTGACTGTCTTCCAAATGCTCCAAGCAATGTCGGCTGTGGCTAATAATGGTAAGATGGTCAAACCTTATCTAGTAAGCAAAGTTGTTGACCCAAATAATGGTAAGACGGTCTTTTCGCAATCACCAACTGTAGTCGGAAAATCGATCAGAAGCTCAACTGCTAAGGAAGTTCGTGAAATGATGCAAGATGTTGTGACTGATAAAGACGGGACTGGGACGGCCTACAAGATCGATGGTTATGATGTTGGGGTCAAGACTGGGACAGCGCAGATCGCCAACGAAAATGGCACAGGTTATTTAAGTGGTGAGACTAATTATATCTTCTCTGTTGCTGGGATGGCGCCGATAAATGATCCTAAATACATTTTATACATCACGATGAAACAACCTAAGACCTTTGCTGATCAAGGTGAAACGGGAATGTTAGCTTCTATTTTTGATCCTTTGATGAAACGCGTTTTGGATGAGGCAAATGACTCAAATGATGAAAAGGCACAAACCAGTGTCCCAGACGTGAAGGGGATGTCACCTAAAGAAGCTAGTGAAGAAATGACCCAAAGCGACTTAGTACCAGCAGTGATTGGCGAAGGTAAAAAGGTCGTTAAACAATCACAGACTGCCGGCACGAGCATGTTGACTGGTGAGCGTGTGATCTTAGTCACAAATGGAACGCTGACGATGCCAGATATCACTGGTTGGTCGCGCCTTGATGTGATGAAATTATCCGAGCTGACTGGTATTGACTTAGACGTTCAGGGGAATGGCTATGTTACTAAGCAAAGCGTTGCACCTGGTGAAAAGCTAAGTAAGCAAACAAAATTGACAGTTGAGTTAAAATAAAATAGATAGAAAAAAAGAGGAAGGAAAAATAACATGACTATTTTTCAAATGTTGATCCCGGTGATCAGCAGTTTAGTATTGACTGCTTTATTTACACCGATGTTTATCAGCTATGCACACAAAAAAAAGCAAGGACAAATGATCCGCGAAGAAGGGCCAAGTTGGCACCAAGTAAAAGCGGGAACACCAACGATGGGGGGCTTTACCTTTAATTTAGCGATCATTGTTACGGGGCTTTGGGTCCCACTAGGCTTGCACATGCTAAGTCCTAAGATCTTGGTCTTAGACTTTATCTTACTGTTATATGGCTTTTTAGGTTTCTTTGACGATTCCGTCAAATTATGGAAAAAGCAAAATGAAGGCTTGAAGCCTTGGCAAAAATTATTGGGCCAAATAATCGGGGGCTTGATCTTTTTAGCTGTCTATCATCATGAAAAGTTGCCTTTTGCACTTTCATTCTTTGGACATGAGGTCACTTTAGGCTTCGTTTATGTTTTATTTGTGCTTTTTTGGTTGGTCGGCTTTTCAAATGCGGTTAATTTGACCGATGGAATCGATGGGTTGGTCTCAGGCCAAGCGATCATTGCTTTTGGTGCTTATGCGATCATCGCCTATCATCAAGCACAATACGATGTTTTGATCTTTTGTTTATCCGTGATCGGTGCTTTGATCGCCTTTTTAGGGTTCAATCATAAACCAGCCAAGATCTTCATGGGTGATACTGGCTCATTAGCTCTAGGGGGAGCTTTGGCAGCCGTTTCGATCATCTTACACCAAGAGTTGTCGTTGTTGGTGATCGGGATCATCTTCGTCTTAGAAACGCTTAGTGTGATCTTACAAGTCGCAAGTTTTAAATTGACGGGTAAACGGATCTTCAAGATGAGTCCGATCCACCACCATTTTGAAGAATGTGGCTGGAGTGAATGGCGTATCGATCTAACTTTTTGGGCAATTGGTCTAGTAGCTGCGATCATTGCAGTTATGACGATAATTTAATATCAAAGGAAGTCGTTAGACATGAAAAATGTGACAGATTATAAGGGTAAAAACGTATTAGTCGTTGGTTTAGGTAAAAGCGGGCTCAACAGTGCCTATCTGTTAAAAGAGCTCGGGGCAAATGTAACGGTAAATGATAAGAATATTCCAGCAGATAAGCAAGTCTTGGCTGAGTTGGAAAATGCCGGTATCAAAGTCGTTGTTGGCTCACATCCGCTTTCTTTATTGGATGATGCGGAATTGATCGTCAAAAATCCTGGGATCACATATACGAATCCCTTGATCGCTGAAGCCCAAAAAAGAGGCTTTTTGATCATCACCGAACCTGAATTAGCCTATGAGATCTCTGAAGCTGAGCTAGTGGGCGTTACTGGGACAAATGGTAAGACGACAACGACGACTTTGATCTCCTTGATGTTAAACCACCTAAAGGATAAAAATAAGGCGTATGCTTGTGGTAATATCGGGATCTCAGCCGTCGAAACGGCCCAAAAAGCAACGGCTGACGATATCTTAGTCATGGAACTCTCCAGTTTCCAATTACTTGGGATCACTAAGCTCCACCCTAAGATCGCGGTCTTGACTAATATTTACGAAGCTCATACCGATTATCATGGTTCACGTGAAAATTATGTCAAGGCTAAGATGCGTTTGTTGAAAAATCAAACTGCAGCTGATCACTTTGTAGTCAATTTTGACCAAGCTGAATGGCGTGAACTTAGCCAACAAGCTAAAGCAAAAGTCGTACCATTTTCACGGACAGCCTTTACTAAAGAAGGAGCCTATGAAGAAGATGGGATCTTGTATTTCAAAGATGAAGCGATCATGCCTGCTGATGAGATCAAAGTTCCTGGCACACATAACATTGAAAATGCTTTGGCAGCGATCGCGGTCGCTAAACTCATGGGGGTAGCAACTGCCGATATCGTTGAAGTATTGCAGACATTTTCAGGAGTCAGACATCGGACTCAATACGTGACAACGTTTGATGAGCGCAAGTTTTATAACGACTCTAAGGCAACCAATATCGAAGCAACTGAAAAGGCACTTGCTGGTTTCAAAACCCCAGTTGTCTTGTTAGCTGGTGGGCTAGATCGTGGCTTTACCTTTGAGCGTTTAGTACCATATCTAAAGGAACATGTCAGTGCTTTAGTCGTCTTTGGTGAGACTAAAGACTTATTGAAAGAAGCCGGAAAACAGGCGGGCTTAGAACAGATCGTCGAGGCTAAAGATGCGGTCGACGCTGTGCCTAAAGCCTATGCTCTCAGTCGACCAGGTGATACGATCTTATTGTCACCAGCATGTGCAAGTTGGGACCAATGGAAGACATTTGAAGAACGTGGCGATAAATTTATCGAAACAGTAGAAAATTTAGAAAAAAAGGATGAATAGTATGCGACTATTAGTATCTGGTGGCGGAACGGGTGGTCATATCTACCCAGCGCTAGCACTGATCGAAGCTATCAAACAACAACGACCTGACACAGAAGTCTTGTATGTCGGGACAACTAAGGGATTAGAGAGTAAGATCGTTCCCAATGCTGGGATCCCGTTTAAAACGATCGAGATCCAAGGATTTAAACGTTCACTTTCACCTGAAAACTTTAAGACGGTGTACCTCTTTTTAAAGAGCGTGCATGACTCTAAAAAGATCATCAAAGAATTCAAGCCAGATGTTGTGATCGGTACGGGAGGTTATGTCTGTGGGGCAGTGGTGTATGCGGCTGCTAAAATGAAAGTCAAAACGATCATTCACGAGCAAAATAGTGTTGCGGGTGTGACGAATAAATTCTTGAGTCACTATGTTGATAAAGTTGGGATCTGTTTTGATGATGTGAGAGCTGATTTTCCAGCTAAAAAAGTTGTCTTTACCGGTAATCCACGAGCTCAACAAGTAGCAACGATGAAACCAACGGGTCGTTTGGCGACCGAATACCAGCTTGATCCTAACAAAAAGACGATCTTGATCTTTGGTGGTTCACGTGGGGCTTTAGGGATCAACAATGCTAGCATAGAAGCGATCGAATATTTCAAAGATCAACCCTATCAAGTATTATTTGTGACGGGACGCGTCCATTATGATAAGATCATGGAAGATAGCCGTGTCAAGGACCTGCCTAAAAATGTAGTGATCAAGCCTTATATTGCTGACATGCCATCGATCTTACCCGAGATCGATGCGATCGTGGGTCGTGCTGGAGCCACCAGTTTGGCCGAGATCACTGCTTTAGGGATCCCAACGATCTTGATCCCTAGCCCATATGTCACACATGATCATCAAACTAAAAATGCTCAAAGTTTAGTAAACAAAGGTGCGGCGTTGATGATCAAGGAAAGTGAGTTGAACGGCAAGGTCTTATTTGAAAATATCCAAGCGATGATGGCTGATCCACAAAAGCAAGCACAAATGGCGGCTAATGCTAAAAAAGCAGGGGTACCGGATGCAGCTGATCGTTTGATCAAGGTGATGGAAGATTTACTAAACTAGTAGTTAGTGAGAGGGGCTGAAGAGGATCAGATTTTGGAAGAAAAAGAAGCCAGTTGTCCCTAATCAGAAACTTCAACCATGGCTCGAAAAACAAGCAAAACGCGGTCAAGCAAAGCCAAAACCACCAGCCAAAGATCTGTTCAATGGCAAATTGATCCGGCTGACTGAACAGCGTAAAAAAGCATTGCGTCAACAAGCGTTATTTCCGTTAGTCTTTTTTTCGATAATGACACTATTGACGCTTTGTTTGATCTTGCCGATCAGTCGTGTTAGATCAGTGACAGTTGATTCAAATGATAAGCAGTTACGCGTGGCAGTCATCAAAGCCAGTGGACTCCATTACTATGAATCCCTGTTCAATGTGTGGTTCAATGCTAGCAAAATCGAGAATAAGATCCAGAACAAAGTAGGCTTAGTCGAACAGGCAACATTGCGCTATGTAAATGTTAATAATGTGGTGATCGACGTAAAAGAAGAGCCCCAAGTTGGTTATATTTATCGGAATAATAAGTATTATAAGATCGGAACGACTGGTCAACCTTTGAGTGAAGGAACTCCTTCAGTCAAGGGCAGTTACCCCGTATTTTATGCTTTTAAAGATAAGGCCAAGTTGAAATTAGCAGTCACAAAAGTGCAAGAACTACCGACTGAATTGAAAAAGTCCGTCTCAGAGATCCATTATGACCCATCTAAAGTAAATCCAAACCGGATCAAGCTTTACATGAATGATGGCAATGAGGTCATCGCCGATCTTTCGACGTTGACAAAGAAGATGGAATATTACCCTCAGATCGCGACTAAAATGGATCAAAAAGGCATCGTTGACCTTGAAGTTGGGGCGTTTTCATACCCTAAAAATTAAGAATTAGAAATAACTAAAATATTGTGAACTAAATTTTTTATTTTGAGGGGTTGACAAGTAGCCAATTAATATATTTTTGTGTTAAAATTAACCTATTGAATTTAAATAATAAACAATGAGAACATTATTAAAATCATAAGGGAGGCAAATTGATGGGAAACTCTAGTATCTATGTTGGCATAGACATCGGTACGACTTCGATTAAAGTCATAATAGCTGAGTATCTCAAAGACCAGATCAACATAATCGGTTACGGTAATACACGTTCTGCCGGTCTCAATCGTGGAGTGATCGTTGATATTGACCAAGTTGTTAAGGCGATAAAAGAAGCTGTGAAACAAGCCGAAGAAAAGGCAAATATTCAAATTTCTGAGGTGAGCGTTGGTGTTCCAGCTAATATGCTTCAAATAGAGCGTTGTAAAGGGATGATCGCCATCGGAAACGAAGACGGTAACTCTAAAGAGATCAGTGACATTGATGTTCGGCGTGTGACCGAGGCTGCTTTGGTCCAAAATTTACCACCTGAACGCGATGTGATCGATATTGTTCCAGATGAATTTATCGTTGATGGCTTTGATGGGATCCAAGACCCACGAGGGATGGTCGGCGTCAGATTAGAGATGCAAGGGGTAATGTACACAGGTCCCAAGACGATCTTACATAATACTCGTAAATGTATCGAACGGGCAGGGTTAAAGGTCAGAGATATGATCGTAGCCCCACTTGCATTATCGCAAGTTGCCTTGACCGATGGCGAAAAGGACTTTGGAGCGATCTTGATCGATCTTGGCGGTGGTCAAACGACTGCTGCTGTAGTCCACGATCATCAATTGAAGTACACTTATGTCGATCAAGAGGGTGGCGATTATGTGACCCGTGATATTTCGATCGTCTTGAATACTTCGATCGAGAATGCTGAGATCTTAAAACGCAATTATGGCTATGCCGATGAAACATTAGCTTCAAATGAAGATACTTTCCCAGTAACTGTTGTGGGACAACAAGAGCCAGAGATGATCACTGAAGAGTATCTAGCTCAGATCATTGAAGCGCGCTTACAGCAGATCTTTGGTAAGCTAAAAGCTGATCTAGATCGGATCAATGCTTTACAGCTACCTGGGGGGATCGTATTAACTGGTGGCTTAGCAGCCTTACCAGGTGTCAAAGAATTGGCCCAAAAGATCTTTGGGGTCAATGTTAAAGTCTTTATTCCTCAAGAGATGAATTTACGGATCCCATCTTTTGCACAGGTCATCGGGATCGTAGAATACGTCACGCAAGAAAATGAGATCGATCAGATCGTCAGACGAACGCTCGACGGTCAAGAATTCATCAGTAAACCAAAAGTAAACCAGCTCGATGAAGATGAGCAACAAGATATCAAGCCTGATTTTGAGCCGGTAGCTGATGAGTATGATACACCTAAGGATAAAAAGAAAGATGATAAACCTAAGGGAATGGATCGATTCAAGGCGATATTTGACAAATTCTTTGACTAAAAGATTAGGAGATGGAGGAATATAGAATGGAATTTTCATTAGACGCAGATCAAATGGAACATGGTGCCACAATTAAAGTTATTGGTGTTGGTGGCGCTGGTGGTAATGCGGTCAACCGTATGATCGCTGATGACGTTAAAGGTGTGGAATTTATCGTTGCAAACACAGATGTGCAAGCATTGAAGAATTCTAACGCTGAAACAAAGATCCAATTAGGGCCTAAATTGACTCGTGGATTGGGTGCAGGGGCTAATCCTGAGATCGGAAGTAAGGCGGCCCAAGAAAGTGAAGAAGCTTTAGCGGAAGCCTTGAGTGGTGCCGACATGATCTTTGTCACGGCCGGTATGGGCGGTGGTACTGGTACTGGTGCTGCACCGATCATTGCTAAAATCGCTAAAGAACAAGGTGCTTTGACGGTCGGGGTCGTAACTCGTCCATTTAGTTTTGAAGGGCCAAAGCGGGCTCGTTTTGCTGCTGAAGGTGTAGCCAAGATGAAAGAGCATGTTGATACTTTAGTTATCATTGCTAACAACCGCTTGCTCGAGATCGTTGATAAGAAAACACCGATGTTACAAGCTTTCCAAGAAGCAGATAACGTGTTACGTCAAGGTGTGCAAGGGATCTCTGATCTGATCACCTCACCAGGTTACGTGAACTTGGACTTTGCTGATGTGAAGACCGTGATGCAAAATCAAGGTTCTGCTTTGATGGGGATCGGTTCCGCTAATGGTGAAAACCGGACCGAAGAAGCAACTAAGAAGGCTATCTCTTCACCATTGCTCGAAGTTTCGATCGATGGGGCAGAACAAGTCTTGTTAAACATTACCGGTGGTCCAGATCTAAGCTTATTTGAAGCTCAAGCTGCTTCAGATATTGTTTCCCAAGCGGCTACAAGTGATGTCAACATCATCTTTGGGACTTCGATCAACGAATCCTTGGAAGATAATGTAGTCGTGACCGTGATCGCAACTGGGATCGATAAAAAGAAAAAAGAAAGTAGCACATCTAAAGTTGTACCACCACGGACGTTCAACACGCCAACGCCAAGTGCACCAGAAAACAACACGGCTGCACGCCCAGCGCAAAATAATGATCCATTGGGTGATTGGGATCTTTCACGCGAGATCAATGGTACAAGAAAAGCAGCCCAACAACGTGAAACTGAATTTCAAAATGTTGAGAAGAAGGATTTTAACGTCTTTGGTTCCAATTCTTCAGCTGAACAAAGTAGTGACGAAGACGATCTAAATAATCCACCATTCTTTACTCGGCGTCGTCATTAAGACAAGGAGGCTGAAAAATGTCATTTTCAAGCAAACTCAGTAGTTTCTTCAGCGCAGATGATGATTTTGAAAATTACGAAGAAGAGCCACGTGAGGAAAGTTATCCAGAATCTAAGGCTACCACTGAAAGTCGAGATGAGAGAAACGTAATGGCTTTGCACAATGAACGTCGGCCGCTTGAAAAGAAGATCATGCTGTTTGAACCTCGGATCTTTTCTGATGTTAAAGCGATCGCTAGCAAGCTTTTAGCTGGGCAAGCAGCTGTCGTTAATTTTCAAAGGATCGATGATGAACAAGCACATCGTGTCGTTGATTTTCTTTCAGGCGTAGTTTTTGCAGTCGATGGTGAGATCCAACGCATCGGTGAACAGATCTTTTTATGTACTCCGCATGACTTTGAAGTTGAGGGCAACTTAACTGATACGATGCGTAATGGTGATTATAAGTATAATTAAGGAGAATAATTTGGGAATATTAAGTCTTATCAGTAGTTTATTTAGTTTGTACTCTTTTTTGATCATTGCCTACTGTTTGTTATCTTGGTTTCCAGGTGCTTATCAGACACAATTAGGTCAGTTATTGATCAAAGTGTGCCAACCATATTTGCGGTTATTTGATTTTATTCCACCGATCGCCGGGATCAGTTTTGCCCCAGTGGTCGCATTGATCGTTTTACAGTTTGTTGAAAAAGGGGTCTTTATGTTGTTTTATCTCTTTTAGTGAAATGGGGGAGTGTGGTGAATAGTGAGGTCTATCAACATTTTCGCGCAGAAGAAAAACCGGTGATCGATTCGTTGAACGATTATATCAACCAGGCGCAAAATGAATACCGCCCGATCTTGACACACTTTTTAGATCCTAGACAACAACATATTGCCCAGTTCTTATTACAGGCTGATGATATGATCAAAGTCAAAGCTGAGGGAGGTTTTGCTCAAGCAGAAAGAAAGCGGCTCTTATTTTATCCTGACTATTATGAACCACAGGAAAAGGATTTTGAGTTGCAACTGTTAGAGATAAATTATCCAACTAAATTTGTATCGTTGACCCACGGACAAATTTTAGGAACTTTGGCAAATAGTGGGTTAGAGCGCGAAGTTTTAGGCGATATTATCACAGATTCACAGCGCTGGCAGATCGTCGTTCAAAAAAATATCAGTGATTATTTGCTCCAACAAGTCGAACGGATCGGTAAGATCAATGTTCGCTTGGAAGAAATGCCACTGACCCAGCGACTTGTCCCTAATAATGATTGGGAGCTTGAGACTGTTTCGGCCAGTTCGCTTCGGATCGACACGGTGATCGCGGCGGTCTATAATATATCGCGTAACCGTGTCAAGGAATTGATCAATGCCAAGAAAGTCCAGCTAAATTGGATGGTGTTGACCAAACCAGATACAGAATTAGGCGTTTTAGATATCGTTTCGGTTCGTGGTTTTGGCCGGATCAAGTTGATCGATGTATTAGGCAAATCAAAGCGAGGTAAGTTGCGCTGTGAAGTTGCTGTAATTAGAAAATGATTTAAAAATTTGGAGGTGTTGGGGATGTCATTGACCCCTTTGGATATTCATAATAAAGAGTTTCATACCAAGTTACGTGGTTATGATCAAGATGAAGTCAACGATTTCTTAGATCAGATCATCAAAGACTACGAGTTAGTCTTAAAAGAAAATGCACATTTAACTGAGAGCTTGAAACAAAGCCAAGAAAAATTGAAGTATTTCAATGATTTAAAAGATTCCTTGAATCAATCGATCATCGTTGCCCAAGAAGCTGCTGATAAGGTCAAAGCTAATTCGCAACGTGAAGCTGAGATCATCAATCGTGAAGCGCAAAAGCAAGGTCAAGATATTATTGACCAAGCCAATGAAAAAGCGCGTCATATTATCGATGAAGCTTCTAAGAAATCAAAACGTTTGGCTTTGGAGACCGACGATCTGCGCAAGCAAGCCCGTATTTTCCGGCAAAAGCTTCAAGTTATGTTGGAATCCCAGCTTGAAGTTGTTAAAGGTAGTGAATGGGACGATATTTTGCAACAAGGTGAAACAACGAGCTATGAAGCAATCCAAGAAGCAATTCGTCACGATGATACCCTTGACAAATCCAATGCAAAAGAAGTAAAATCATTCTCAAATGATACAGACGCCGAAAATGAAGTTTATGTTGCTGACAATACACCTGTGAGTGAACCAGTTGAAGAAGCAAAAGAGGCTGAAACAGTGGTCATCTTCCCTGATTCTAACGACAATGCTAGTTCACAACGCTTTGCTGATGACAGCAACAACGACTAGGCGTCTAGCTTAACAGATATAGTGCTAAGATTATAAGAGAACACGGACCTCTTTTTACGATGTCAGCGAGCCGGAAAAATGGTGCAAGGACCGGCCATCCCCTGAATTTAGGTTTATCATCTCTTTTTTATCAAACTGAAAGCAAGTAGGTTTGGTCGGTTGATCGCGTTATATGATCAAAGAGTGGAATTTATTTAAATTCTTAAATTGGGTGGTACCGCGAGATCTCGTCCCTTTGTGGGTGGGATCTTTTTGTTTTATCAAAAAGAAAGGATAGCTGTGTCTTACCACCTGAGCACAGTGGGTAAAGAGTATGCGAATCAAAGATACTTTGAACTTAGGGAAAACCAAATTCCCAATGCGCGGCAATTTGCCTGTTCGTGAATTAGAACGTCAAAACGAATGGGAAGAAAATAAGGTTTACGAAAAGCGCCAAAAATTAAACGAAGGTAAACCAACTTTTGTCTTACATGATGGACCTCCATATGCCAATGGTAACATCCACATGGGACATGCGATGAACAAGATCTCAAAAGATATTATTGTCCGTGCTAAGTCAATGATGGGCTTTAGAGCACCATATGTGCCTGGCTGGGATACACACGGGTTACCGATCGAACAACAGCTCAAAAAAGCTGGGGTCGACCGTAAAGCCTTATCTGTAGCAGATTTCCGGGAAAAATGTCGTGAATATGCTTTAGAACAAGTTGATAAGCAACGGACTGACTTCAAACGTTTAGGGGTCGCAGGCGAGTGGGATAACCCATATGTGACTTTAGATCCTGAATATGAAGCTCAACAAATTCGGGTTTTTGGTAAGATGGCAGAAAATGATCTTATCTACAAAGGTAAGCGCCCAGTTTACTGGTCTTGGTCATCAGAATCTGCTTTAGCTGAAGCCGAAGTTGAATATCATGACGTAACTTCACCATCTGCTTTCTATGCAGAACGAGTTCTTGATGGTAAAGGTGTCTTGGATGAAGATACATACATGGTCGTATGGACAACGACACCATGGACGATCCCAGCTTCAGAAGGTATCACGATCGATGCTTCCTTTGACTATGCAGTGGTCCAACCAGCAGGTGAAGAACGTAAATTCGTGATGGCAGCAGATCTGATCCAAAAGAATGCTGAATTATTCGGTTGGGAAGATGTTAAGACCTTGAAAGTCGTTAAGGGTCAAGATCTCGAATACATCACAGCGCAACATCCATTCTATGAAGATCGTGAATTATTAGTCATGTTAGGTGACTTTGTAACGACTGAATCTGGTACAGGTTTAGTCCACACGGCTCCTGGCTATGGTGATGATGACTACAAGATGGGGATGAAGTATAGCCTAGAGATCTTTGCTCCTGTGAGTGATACTGGTCATTTAACGGCTGAATGTGGTCCTGAATTCGACGGTGTTTTTTATGAAGATGCTAATGAAGTTGCTTTGAACAAATTACGTGAAGCTAACTTACTCTTAAAGGAAATGGATTATGAACACAGCTATCCATTTGACTGGCGGACTAAAAAGCCGATCATCTTCCGGGCAACACCACAATGGTTCGCTTCGGTCGATAAGATCAGAGACAACATCTTGAATGCGATCAATGAAGTTAAGTTCTTACCTGAATGGGGTCAAAAACGTCTCTACAATATGATCCGTGACCGTGGTGACTGGGTCATCTCACGTCAACGTGTGTGGGGCGTTCCACTTCCGATCTTCTACGCTGAAGATGGAACAGCTATCATGGAAAAAGAAACGATCGAGCATGTGGCTAAATTAGTCGAAGAACACGGTTCAAATATCTGGTTCAAGTTAGATGCCAAGGATCTCTTGCCAGAAGGTTACACTAACGAACATTCACCAAATGGCAAGTTTACTAAAGAAACTGACATCATGGACGTGTGGTTTGACTCCGGTTCTTCCCACCAAGGTGTTTGTGCTCAACGTGATTACTTGACCTATCCAGCTGATCTTTACTTAGAAGGTTCTGACCAATATCGTGGTTGGTTCAACTCAAGTTTGATCACCAGTGTGGCGGTTTCTGGTCATGCTCCATACAAGCAGATCTTATCCCAAGGTTTCACGCTTGATGCTGAAGGACGTAAGATGAGTAAGTCATTGGGCAACACGATCGTTCCTGAAGAAGTTATCAAGAAGATGGGGGCTGAGATCATCCGCCTTTGGGTCTTGAGTGTTGATACTTCAGCTGACGTGCGTGTCTCAATGGAAAGTTTTGCACAAATTTCTGAAAGTTACCGTAAGTTTAGAAATACGATGCGTTTCTTATTGGCTAACACAACAGATTTTGATCCAGCTAAAGATACCATACCATTTGACGAACTCGAAGCGATCGATCAATACATGTTGATCTTAGTCAATAAATTTACAAAAGAGATCTTGGATGACTATGCTAACTATAACTTCATGGACATTTACAAGAAAGTCATCAATTTTGTGACGACAGAATTATCTGCTTTCTACTTGGCAGTAGCTAAAGATGTTGTTTATATCGAAGCTAAGGATGCTAAGAAGCGTCGCTCAATGCAAACTGTTTTATACGAAACAGTTGTCCGCTTAGCTAAGTTGATGACACCAGTAATGCCACATACAACTGAAGAAATTTGGAACTTTGTCAAAGAACCTGAAGAATATGTGCAATTAGCTGAAATGCCTGCCGTTGAACATTTTGATAGTGAAGCACAGATCATGAAAAACTGGACTCGCTTCATGAAAATTCGTTCCCATGTTTTGAAGAGTTTAGAAGAAGCCCGCAATCAAAAATTGATCGGTAAATCTTTTGAAGCTCATGTAACACTTTATGTTTCTGAAGGTGTCAAACAAGAGTTGGCTAACTTAGGAGCTGACGTGCGTGAAGCCTTGATCGTATCACAATTAGATATCGCTGATCTAGCTGATGCTCCAGCAGATACGGATGATTATGGTGAAGTTAAGATCAAAGTTGAACATGCAGCTGGTGAAACTTGCCCACGTTGCCGTCGGATCACACCTGATGTTGGTACTGACGAACGTTTCAAGGAATTATGTGCTAGCTGTGCTAAGATCGTAGCTGACAACTTCCCTGAAGCTGTTACAGAAGGCTTAGAAAAATAATATTTCCTAACAAGCTGTGTTTTTGCCGTGGCAAGAGCATGGCTTGTTGATGTTTAGCCGGATCGTATTTTTTGCTATAATGACAAGTGAGGTGAACGAAATGGATTTTGAAGAAAAAGTTACAAATGTTGAACATTTATTTGATGGTAAAGTGATCGATCTTGATCGTGAAACAGTGATGCTTCCCAATGGAAAAGAAGCCTTGCGTGAGATCGTCCGCCATCATGGGGCTGTTGGTGTGATCGCGATCACGCCACAAGATAAAATGGTCTTTATCAAGCAATGGCGCTCACCTTTAGGGCAAGTGACCTTAGAGATCCCAGCGGGAAAGATCGAGCCCGATGAACAAAATTCGCCTTTAGAAACGGCAACGCGTGAGTTAAATGAAGAAGCACGTTACACGGCGGAAAATTTGGAATTGGTGATGCCATTTTACACATCACCTGGTTTTGCCGATGAAAAGATCTATTTATACCATGCAAGTGGTTTAAGCCCTGTAACAACTGAATTACCCCAAGATGAAGATGAATTTTTAGAAAAGGTAGAATTGACTTTACCCGAAGCTTTAAAAGCCATGCAAGAGGGTCTGATCTGTGATAGTAAAACGATCATGGCCGTGATGTTTTGGCAATTGATGAATTAGGTAACTGCCAATGACAGAAAACAATCCCGAAGAAAAACCATTGCGTCGGAGTAAAAAAACGGTCGAAGCCCCAGAAGATACTGGTTTTAGCCGGACTAAGACGCGTCAAAAACAAAAATTAGAAAGCCAAGCAGAAAAGATAAAGCAATTAGCAAAAAAACTGAACTATGCCATTATCGGTCTGATCGTTGCGATCATTTTAGTTTTTCTCTTTATGCGTTTTGTCAATTTCTAAGTTAGAAAGGTCGTTTATTGATGAAGTATGGAATTATTTGTGCGATGGAAGAAGAGATCAAGGAATTGCGGACTCAATTGACCCACAGTACTGAAAAAACATTAGGTGGGATCGCTTTTTATGAAGGCCAGCTCAATGGTCACACTGTTGTTTTAGTGCGTTCTGGGATCGGTAAAGTTCAAGCCGGTGTGACGACAGCATTATTGATCGTTGAATTTGGAGTCGATCACTTGATCAACTCAGGTTCCGCTGGTGGGATCGGTACGGGTCTTAGTGTCGGCGATGTGGTCTTTTCAACTGGGGCAGCTTATCATGATGCTGATGCAACCGCATTTGGCTACCTACCAGGTCAGTTACCACAGCAACCACAGATCTATCCAGCTGATGAAAAGTTGGTGCATGCTTTAGAAAAAGCAGCTAAAAAAGCTGATCTGACAACTAAGACTGGCTTGATCGTCACTGGTGATCAATTTGTGGCTTCAAGTGATAAGATCCAAGCGATCAAAGAGATCTACCCTGAAGCGCTTTGCTGTGAAATGGAAGGGGCTGCGATCGCACAAGTGGCTTATCAATTTAAAGTGCCATTTGTTATCGTCCGGGCAATGTCAGATGTCGGTGATGAAGATGCTGGACAAACATTTGACGAATTTATCATTGATGCTGGCAAGCGTTCAGCTAAGATGATCTTAAATTTGATGCAAGATTAGTGAGGAATAGACGTGAATAATATTTATTTGGATAATGCTGGGACAACCCCGATGGATCCAGCTGTTATCAAAACGATGACTGAGATGATGAACGATGTCTTTGGCAATGCTTCGGCGACCAATTCTTTTGGCCGCAAAGCGCATAGTATTTTAGAGCAAAGTCGTCAAAAAATAGCTGCTTCGATCAATGCACAAGATCCTAATGAGATCATTTTTACGAGCGGGGGGACCGAAAGCGATAATACTGCGATCATCCAAACTGCTTTGAAACGAAAAAATGAGGGACGGCATTTGATCACGACTATGATCGAGCATGAAGCTGTTTTAAAACCCATGGCTTATTTGGAGGAAAATGGCTACGAGGTGACCTATTTACCAGTCGATGAAAATGGTGTGATCTCGTTGGATGATCTAAAACAAGCTCTACGGCCAGATACGATCTTAGTTTCGATCATGACTGGGAACAATGAAGTTGGTAGTCATATGCCGATAACTGAGATCGGAGCTATCGTGGCTAAAAGCAATGCATGGTTTCATACAGATGCAGTTCAAGCTTATGGGATCTTAGATATCGATGTCAAACGCGATCAGATCGATCTCATGTCAACTTCAGCGCACAAATTGAATGGTCCAAAACAAATGGGCTTTTTATACGAACGTGATGGCCTTGATCTAGCACCACATCTTATGGGGGGCGATCAAGAAATGAAGAGACGGGCAGGAACAGAAAATATTCCGGCGATCGCAGCATTTGCTAAAGCGGTCGAGCTCGAACAAAACGCTCGCGCTGAATTGACAGCACGTTACCAAGGTTTCAAGCGCCAATTAGTAGATAAGCTAGCTGAAAATGGCGTGGACGTGAAGGTAAATGGTAAAATGGGAGCAGATGAACTCCCACAGATCATCAATCTATGGTTTGAGGGATGCCAAAATGATGCGATGTTGACCAATTTAGATCTAGCAGGGATCGCAGCTGCCGCTGGCTCTGCCTGCACAGCTGGATCTTTAGAACCTTCACATGTTTTAGCAGCAATGTATGGTAAAGACCAAGCTCGGGTGAGTCAATCACTGCGCTTTAGCTTTGGTAAATACAATACAGCAGCTGAGATCGATGAATTGGTCGCTCAATTGACTAAGATCAGTCAACGTATCAAAAAATAAGTTAGAGGTGTGTAATTATGGCATATGGTACAACAGCTAAAATTTTAGGTGATACGACCACATATCAACTATCACCAAATGTTAGGAAGTATTCTTTACGTGATACGGGCTTTATTGAGACTAAAGGTGGTAAATTCCAATTAGAACGTTCACTAGATCCAGCCTCACCATTTAAAGGCTTTAAACTAAAGATCGTTGTTTCCGCTGATCTAAAAAGTTTCAAAATGGTAACGACGACCGCTAATGGCTTAAAAGAAGTCAACATCTTCAAGGGAAAAGATGCAGCGGCTAACCAAGAACAATTGGAATATATCTTAGCTGATCTCGTGGCGCGTAATGTTATCGAAAAAGCATAAAAATTTAATATAAAAAAGTAAGCGAACCTTGTCAAAGTTAGGAATAATCGTTATAATGGTAGCTACTGAATAAAACGACCTTCAAATCGTCTGGATTCAGAATCTAATGAAATGATGGTGAGTTCTTACATGCAAGATAATAGTAAGACAAGAGTTGTTGTGGGCATGAGTGGTGGCGTTGACTCGTCAGTTGTGGCTTATTTGCTCAAGCAACAAGGTTATGATGTTGTCGGAGTTTTTATGAAAAACTGGGATGACAAAAATGATAGCGGAGTTTGTACCGCAACTGAAGACTACCAAGATGTAGCTAAGGTAGCCGATCAGATCGGGATCCCATATTACTCGGTCAACTTTGAAAAAGAATACTGGGATGGTGTTTTCACCTACTTCTTAGATGAATATAAAAAGGGACGTACACCTAATCCCGATGTGATGTGTAACAAAGAGGTCAAATTCAAGGCCTTCTTGGATTATGCGATGGAATTAGATGCCGATTATATCGCAATGGGACATTACGCACAGTTGTCACGTGATGAAGATGGCACGGTGCATCTATTGCGTGGGGCTGATGAAAATAAGGATCAAACTTATTTCTTGAGCCAATTAACACAAAAAAATCTGCAAAAAGCAATGTTTCCGATCGGGAATATGGACAAGTCAGAAGTGCGTAAGATCGCAGAAGAGGCTGGTCTAGCAACCGCTAAGAAGAAAGACTCGACGGGTGTTTGCTTTATTGGTGAACGTGACTTCAACAAGTTTTTAAGTGAATTTTTACCAGCTAAGCCAGGTTTGATGAAGACTTTGGATGGTGAAGTAAAGGGCGAACACTTTGGCTTGATGAACTACACGATCGGGCAACGCCGTGGTCTAGGGATCGGTGGCGATGCTAAGAGCAATGAGCCTTGGTTTGTTGTCGGTAAAGATCTAGCAACTAATACTTTGTTAGTTGGACAAGGCTATCACAATGAGTACCTATACGCAACAAGCTTAAAAGCAAGTGAATTGAGTTTTGTTGCGCCGATCGAGGATCGTGGCAATGAGTTCCATTGTACAGCGAAGTTCCGTTACCGCCAAAAAGATTCGGGCGTTACCGTTCGTTTTAACGCTGATCGCACAGAGGTAGAAGTTATCTTTGACGAACCCGTTAGAGCGATCACACCAGGGCAAGAAGTTGTCTTTTATGATGGCGCTGAATGCCTAGGTAGTGGAACGATCGATCACGCTTATCAAAACGGCAAGCAATTACAATACGTTTAGAGATTTAGGGACTGTAGCTTAAGGCTATGGTCCTTTTTTCTTTGGGCTAGGTATGCTAAAATTTAGACAATAGACATGGAAGAGGGATGGATTTTGACAAAGTTGTTTTTTGTACGCCATGGAAAAACTGAATGGAATTTAGAAGGGCGTTATCAAGGGGCGCGTGGTGATTCACCATTACTACCCGAGAGTTATCGCGAGATCGAAGAATTGGCGACTTATTTAAATGATTTTAAATTTGCTAAGGTCTATTGTAGTCCGATCCGCCGAGCTAAAGTGACTGCACAAAAGCTAGTCGCTAATTTAGCACAGCCGGTCAATTTAGAGGCTGATGTAGCTTTCCAAGAATTTAACTTAGGAAAGATGGAAGGGATGAAATTTACCGAAGTCGCAGAAAAATATCCAGCTGAACTCGACGGTTTCCGGCATCACCCCGATAAATACGATCCAAGTAAGATCGAAGGTGAAAGCTTTGAAGAGTTATTTGAAAGAATGACCCCAAAGATCAAGGCGATCTGTGAACGTTATCCGAAAGATAATGTCATTATTGTCAGTCATGGAGCGGCTTTGTGTGCTGAGATCAGACATTTACTTGGGGTCCCGTTAGACCAAATCCGGGCTAAGGGTGGATTAGCTAATACAAGTACCACGATCTTAGAGACGAAAGATGGTCAAAACTTTAAGTGTCTGGCTTGGAATAAGACAGATTATCTAAAAAAGAAACTTGATCCGACTGATATTGTGTAAGAAGGTGTAATGATGAAACGGGCTAAACAAGATGAAAAGATGCAACAAGTCATCCAAGAATTGATCCAAAAGATCGATGCTGATCCATACGACCAAGAGAGTTATTATGCTTTAGGGACGGCGTTAACTGAAGAAAAGAGCTTTGCCCAAGCGGAAGAACTTTTTAAAAAAGCGCTCAATGCTTTGAGTGATCGGACAGAAAAAACAGAATTATTGCATTATGGACTGGGCAATGTCTATTATGCAAGTGAACTCTATGATGAGGCAATCGCACAGTTCAACTTGATCCAAGATGGAAAATTACAAGCCGAAGCCTATACGATGTTGGCTCAAGCTTATTATGCGAAAGCTGACTATCAAAAGGCTTTAGTCTTTGCTTTGACAGCAAGTGAGAAGATGCGATCAGCAGCAACTTTAAGTTTGATGGGTGATTGTTTTTTAGCCTTGGGCAATTTTGGCCCAGCCAAGGACTATTACCAACAGGCTTTGCAATTAGAACCAAATGACACGCGGATCAATTTTCAGTTGGGTGTGCTCGCAGTTGTGAACGGTGCTGACCCAACATCATATTTTGAGCGCGCCAAGCAAAGTGATCCTAAGCTCTATCAAACATTAAAGACACGTCTAAACGATGTGGAACAGACGATGCAGGCAACAACAAAGAAAAAATAAGGCGGTAGATGATGCAACAAGAGACACTGACACTATTTGATGAGGATAAAAATGAAGGTTATTTAGTCGCCGAAGTTCTAAATATCTTTTTTGAAGCACCAGCAAGTTTGTATAAAGTAGCGCTTGTGGGCATCACCGAGACCGATCTTGATCTAGACAGTGAAGTGACGATCACAGGGAATTTTCCCGAGCTCGTTGAGGGAACAAGTTACTATTTTAAGGGAAAGATCACCGAACACCCTAAATATGGCCGTCAAGTCCAAGTGCTCAGCTATAAGCCAGAGATCTTGTCTTCAAAAGATGGTGTGATCGCGTATTTAGCTGGTGATCATTTTGAAGGGATCGGTAAGAAGACAGCTGAAAAAATAGTTGCTCAGTTGGGCGAAAATGCCGTCGATAAGCTTTTAAATGATCCAACAGTTGCTGATGAGTTGGGTTTGAGTGCCAAGCAAAAGGAGAACCTATTAGCCGGGATCACAGCGGATAATGGGGCTGAACACACTCTGATCGGCTTGAGTACATTAGGCTTTTCCGAGAAAATGGCGGGTAAGCTCTTTGAAAAATATCGTGAAAAGACTTTAGATGTCGTCCATGAAAATCCATATCAGCTAGTTTATGATATTGAAGGCTTCGGTTTTAATCGTGCTGATCAGCTAGCTTTGAAACTGGGTGTGGCTGCGACAGCTGAAGTTCGCTTAGCGGCGGCGATCTTTGAAAGCATGGCCCAATTGAGCCTATATTTGGGAAATACTTATACGGATGGTCCCACATTATTAAAAGAGGCCTTACGCTTATTAGAGCAGAGCCGCCCTGAGAAGATCGAACCTGAATTATTAGCTGACCAGTTATTGAAAATGGGTGAAAAAGGCCAAGTGATCTCAGATGATAGTCGGATCTATTTACGACGCTACTATGAAGCTGAATATACGATCGCTGAAGAGCTCAAGCGTTTGGCGACTAAAACAAGTGAGCAAGAGGTAAGTGATACCCAGATCGATGACTTTATCCAAGCAATCCAAAAAGATCTCCAGATAACGTATGGTCCTGATCAAAAAGCGGCGATCAAAGCGGCTGTTAAAGCCCCAGTCTTTTTACTGACCGGGGGACCTGGTACAGGTAAGACTACGATCATTATGGGGATCGTGCGGACGTTTGCGGCGCTACACGAGCTTGATCTATCAGATACGAGTCAAACGCCGATCCTCTTAGCTGCTCCTACCGGAAGAGCTGCTAAGAAGATGAGTGAAGCTACTGGGTTACCTGCTTCAACGATTCACCGCCTATTGGGCTTGAATGGTCGTGAAGATGAATTGCCTGAAGAGACAAAAGTACTAGAGGGTCAATTATTGATCGTTGATGAAACTTCGATGGTCGATACTGTCTTGTTACAGTTACTATTAGAAAGTATTCCCGAACAGATGCAAGTTATCTTTGTGGGGGACCGTAATCAGTTGCCTTCAGTGGGACCAGGTCAGGTCTTTTCTGATCTGTTAGCCAGTGAAACTTTACCGCAAAAAGAGCTCGCCAAGATCTATCGGCAAGGTGATGGGTCAACGATCATCAAATTGGCACATGCGGTCAAGGATGGGATCGTCCCACCTGATCTAATGCAAAAGACCAATGACCGTTCATTTATTCCTTGTCATGCCGATCAAGTGAGTTCAGTGGTCGAACAAGTCGTTACAGCAGCTTTAGCTAAGCAAAATAAGAGTGATGATGTTCAGATCTTAGCGCCTATGTATCGTGGGGCTGCCGGGATCACTAACTTGAATCAGACGCTACAGGCACTCTTGAATCCTAAAAAAACACAACAAAAAGAGATCAAGTTTGGAAATAACGTATTTCGGATCGGTGACCGTGTTTTACATTTAGTCAATGACCCAGAAAATAATATTTTTAATGGCGATATTGGTAAGATAGTCGGGATCGAGTTGAAAAAAGATCGCCCCAAAGAAGATAAGGTGATCATCTCATTTGATGGTCAAGAAGTCGAGTTTGGTCGTAAAGATCTCATCAACTTGACACTAGCTTATTGTATGTCGATCCATAAATCACAAGGTAGTGAATTTCCGATCGTGATCTTACCTATGGTCCAACAGTATTCACGGATGTTTGCCCGGAACTTGCTCTATACAGCTTTAACACGGGCCAAGGAAAAGCTTATCTTATTGGGTGAACCAGAAGCTTATGCTAAATGTATTCAAACTGTAGCCTTAAACCGTAAAACTACGCTTACGACGCGTTTATGGGAAGTTTTGGGTAAACCGAAGAGTTCGGACACTAAAGAAGCTACTAAAGCGGGAAGTGCGCCCAAGTTTATTTTAACGCCAGCTTTGGTCAAAACGGGTGAGATCGACCCGATGATCGGGATGGATAATTTGACACCGGCGGATTTCATGCGGTAATAAAGTGAGTCAATGTAGTCTACAAAACGAGGGTCCTACTATGATGCGTTTTTGGCATCATAGTAGGACCCTCGTTTTAGATCGGCATTAATCGCGTTTGGTAACAGGTACCCCTTGGATATTGATCCAGAAAGGATATTTGATCGTCCCAAAAAAGATATCGTAGTATTTACTTCCAGCTTCTTCACCGTCGATCTGACCGTACTCTAAAGAATTGATGATCAGATGGATATTTTTATCTTTGTAGTGATGAAGATAGGGAAGTTTAAGTTGCTTTTGGAAATAGATCGCGATACTCAATGCTAAAAATTTAAAAAAGCCTAAGTTATCAGCGATGATCAAGTCAAGCTGATGATCATTGATATCAGCTTCCGGGGATAAGATGATCCCATTTTCAAAATAAGGATGGTTGGCGATATTGACTAAGCGAGCATGTTTAAAGAACTCATATTTATCACCGATCCTCAAAGTAACTGCAAAGGCTTCTTGATTTAAAAAAGCGGTGAAAACATTTACGAGATACGCCAAAAAGTTCAAGTGAAGCTTGAGCAAGATCTTACGTAAACGCATATGTTTATGCACGTTAGCATTTAGACTGATCGTATAAGCATCAAGGCCGATCCCAAAATCATTTAAAAAGTATCCTTGTTCGTTATGAGTCGTTTCTTGATATTCCCCAACATTATAGTAAGTCGGTTCAGTTGCAGCCAAGATCTGCTCTAGGGCAACTAAAGGATCTGAAGCGGTCCCGATCCCCTTGGCAAAACCGTTATTATGGCCAACGGGGATAAAAGCAAGTGGAACTTCCAAAGGAGCTTCGTGTTTGAGGGCATTGAGCGTCTCATTTAAAGTTCCGTCTCCACCCACGACTAAAACGACACGGTCTTTGAGATTTTCCGCTTTTTGCTTGCCAAAATTTAAGTGGATCAACTGTTTAGCATGGCCAACATGTGTGGTTTGATGCGCTTCATATTTAACTTGGCGAGTAAGCAAAACCTGTTCGACTTGCTCCCAAACGTTAGCAGCTTGACCATGATCAGCATTTGGATTAACAATAATAAAGAAAGTTTTCAAAACGAGCGGTGATATAAAATATGGACGTTATGGGAATAACGAGAAAGATCATATATGTCCTTTCCTTTATTTTCGAACTAAGCAAAGCCTGATCCATATTAACTTTCTTCAGGCGCTAGTAACTATTAAACAATTATAGCTAATATTTTAGCAAGCGACAAGCACAAAAAAGCAAGCCAAAATCTACTCTTGGCTTGCTTTTTGGCGTTTAAACTGTAACAAACATTGGTAAGATCATTGGATGACGCTCGGTTTGTTCGAAAAGGAACGTTTGGAGCTCAGCAATGATATTTTCACGCAACATTGCTTCAGTAACTTTTTCATTTTTCAAAGTCTGTCTGATCGTCCGATAAACACGTTTACGTCCTTGTTTGATCAATTCACCAGATTCACGCATATAGATGAATCCACGTGATAGTAGATCAGGCCCAGCTAAGATCTCGCGTTTTTGCATATCGATCGTAGCAACTACAACGACGAGCCCTTCCTCTGAGAGGATCCGGCGATCGCGTAAGACGATATTACCGATGTCACCGATCCCGGAACCATCGACATAGACGTCTTCAGCGTTGAAGTGCCCAGCATAACGGGCGGAATCTTTAGTCAAGGCTAAGACATCACCGTTTTCCAAGATAAAGGAATTTTCGGTAGGGACATCGCATTTTTCAGCCAATTCAGTATGGATCTTCAACATCCGATACTCACCGTGGACTGGCATGAAGAATTTAGGCTTCATCAAACGAAGCATCAATTTTTGTTCTTCTTGCCCACCGTGTCCAGAAGCATGGATATTATTGACCTTACCATGGATGACCGTGGCGCCAGCTTCTTCAAGTTCGTTGATGACTTTGTTGACACTCAAGGTGTTACCTGGGATCGGCGAACTTGAAAAGACGACCGTATCGCCTGGTTGGATCGCTACTTGACGGTGGGTCCCATTAGCGATCCGACTTAGAGCAGCCATAGGTTCACCTTGCGAACCGGTACATAAGATCATGACTTTATTAGCGGGTAAGCTATTGATCTCGCGTGCATCAACGATCGCATCATCTGGGATATCAAGATAACCTAATTCCCGTCCGTTTACGATAGCTGCTTCCATACTACGGCCAAAGACTGCGATCTTACGTCCCTTAGCGATCGCAGCCGCCGCAGCTTGTTGGACACGTGAGATATTTGAAGCAAAGGTCGCAAAGATGATCCGACCTTCGACTTGTTCGAAGATCCGTTTGATCGATTTGCCGACCCAGCGTTCAGATTTGGTGAAGTTAGGGACTTCGGCATTAGTACTATCGGATAGTAAGCATAAAACGCCTTCTTCACCCAAGCGCGCCATCTTTTGAAGATTAGGGGCTTGGTTTGTGATCGGAGTTAGATCAAATTTATAGTCACCGGTGCAGACAACAGTACCAGAAGGGGTCTTGATCGCAACACCTAGGGTATCAGGGATCGAGTGCGTAGTTCTAAAGAAGGACACGCTCGTCTTTCTGAAACGTAGGACAGTATCTTCATTGATCTCATGCAATTCAGTTGAGTTCAATAGACCATGCTCTTCTAGTTTGCTCTTGATCAAGGCAAGGGCTAATGGACCAGCGTAGATCGGAACGTTTACCTGTTTCAAAAGGTAAGGGATACCACCGATATGGTCCTCGTGCCCGTGTGTAATGACTAAAGCTTTGATTTTTTGCTGATTTGCGACGAGGTATTGATAGTCGGGGATGACGTAATCGATCCCTAAAAGGTCATCTTCAGGGAACTTGATGCCGGCATCGACGACGATGATCTCGTCTTGAAATTGGATACCATAAGTATTTTTCCCAATTTCGCCCAGACCACCGAGTGCAAAAACGGCGGTCTCGTTATTTTTAACATTTAGTTTTTTCATCTTTTAAAACTCCGTAAGTTTAAAAGCTGGACTTTCCTTTTCGTATTCTAAAGCTGCGTCGCTCAATTCTTCGATAAATTCAACATTGTATTCGGTATTTGATTCTACTAAAACGCGTGCTTCTGGTTCTGAGTCAGCTTCTAAATATAAAGATTCCGTGTTTTCACGGCGTGGATTGATTTTTTTCGTTGGTTGATAATATACTTTAAAGATCATTAATGATTCTCCTTTTATGAAATTAATTATAGTTATTTGCACTTATATAAAAGTTCAAATCAGCAAAAATAAACTTCCGAACAGGGATTGTTTACACAATAATTAATCCTATTTTACCATAGTTTACAAACTAAGTATATAAAGTTGATCAAACGCGCCGGATAAAAGACTAGACAAGGTCACGGGCGAGATAAAGGCTAAGATACTTTTAAGTTTAGGTGTCCAATAATGCTAGTTTGTCTAAATTTGGTATATAATCAAAGAGTAAACAAGTAGGTGAAGTTATGGAATTTTTATATCTGATCATTGGAGTGGTCATTGTCGGAACATTAGCCTTTATTTTTCAGCGATATCGCCGAAAGAAAGCATTGAAATTGATCCAGCTGGACAGTCAAAAATTGACGTATTCAGTGATGGAGGCAAGTTTAAAAAATTTAAAGCTGTTAAATGAAAGTTTAGCAGCTTCAGCCTTGATCTCAGATGTTTGGGGCAAGGGAGTCATGGCTTTTGAATATCAGCTTGAAGTTAAAGATTTAACTAACGCCGATCTAAATGGTCTAAAAAAACAGCTCGAACAGCAACTAGCAGTACATGCTAAAGCGCAAGGAATCAGGGGCTATCAGCAAAATAGGGCTTTTGTAGTCTCTGATATCTGGTTGAAAGATGGTATCTTGCATATCGACGTCTCCTATCTAGTCAATAAGGCAACTGTTGAATATGTCAATGATATGAATACTTTAGAACAAAATAATTAAGCAGGTCACAAATAACGAGGGTCTCCGGTATGATGCGTATGTACATCATGTCGGGGACCCTCGTTGTTATATGATTAAAGCAAGATCAAGTCTTCAGTGGCAGCGAATGGATTTTCTTTATTGATGTGATCAAAGAACAAGACGCCATTCAAGTGGTCGATCTCGTGTTGAACGACGATCGCAACATAGTCTCGTAAGCGTTCAACGTGTTCGTTGCCATCTAGATCATACCAGCGCAATTTGATCCGAGCATGGCGTGGAACGTAGCCAGGGATCTCACGGTCGACCGAAAGACAGCCTTCACCTTCTGCTAGGGCAGCCATTTGGACTGATTCACTCAAGATCGTTGGGTTGATCAAGATGTGCTTAAATAGTGGTTCTTGACCTTCTTCTTCGCCAGGAACTAGGACTGCAGTCATCCGTTTAGATACATCGATCTGAGGTGCTGCTAGTCCGACACCGGCGCGGAGGTTGTATTTTTCTGCGATCTCAAGGTCTTGGCTGTTTTCTAAAAATTCCATCATTTTTTGAGCAGTTTGCTTTTCTTCATCGCTCAATGGAAATGTAAATTTTTCTGCTCGTGCCCGCAAAGTTGGGTGCCCTTCGCGGATAATATCATGCATAGTGATCAAAAATAATCATCCCTTCATTTATTTCTACCTTGATTTTAGCACATTTTAGGAAAAAAGTTTTCAGCTTTTTAGCGTAACGTTTTCGTGACAAAGCATGGTAGCTGTTACATTATTGTTAGATAAGGCTAGAAATTATTGTGCTATAATTAAAGAGAATTTTAAATGTTTACGAAAGTACGTTTGCGTTTTAACACTAAAAGAGATATACTTTTACTTTTGTATCGTGGCGGTCCAAAAGAGATCACATTTCGGCAAGATGAAAAGTGGAGGATTCAAATGGATAATAATATGATGATTTGTGGGGAAAACCCTGAACTGCAGTTATTTTTACAGACATGTATCTTACACGATGAGCATTTAAAATGTTTTTGGTTCCAGATCAATGAAACACCTACTGACCAAGTTGTTTCATTAGTTGAAAGTTCAGCTTTTGCCGATAATTTTGTATTAGAGGCAACTGCACATCCAAAATGGGATGAATTACAGCTGATCTTACTGGGAACACCACCCAAAGATTATGTTGAGGCTGAGGGGGAAAATGCACAACGTCGCTGGGTCCAACTGGTGATCAATCAAGCAATGGCTAATGGTTTTAGGGGTAAGATCTGCGTGGTCTTGCCCCATGATCATCTGTGGGTCTATTCGGCTTTGCGCTTTTCAGGCTTACCCGCTAACAATGTCTTTGGTTTAGGCACGATGGGACTTTCTGAAACGGTTGCCCGCTTATTGGGTGAACGTTTAGATATCGGGAGCGATCCGATCTACGCTAACGTCATCGGCACACAAGACGAGGCTTTTATCGCTTGGAGTCGTGCGCAGATCGCCGGTAATTCGGTTTTAGGGATCGTTGCGCAAGATAATAGTTTATTTGGACAGGCAAAATTAGACGAGATCACTAAAGATTACCAAGCTAAATTGGTGCAAGCAAAGGAAGTCGTAACAGTTTTGTGTTTACAACGGATCTGTCGGGCATTGTTTTTCAATCATCCGATCTTAGTGCCTTTGACCCATGAGATCGAATTTGCTAAGCAAAAGATCGCGGTCAGTGAGCCTGTTGTTTTGTCGAAACAAGGGGTAGCTGTTTTGACAAAATTGACACTCTCAGAAGATGAATCGACACAGTATATGGAAGTAAAGCAAAACGTTTTAGCTGAATTAGAAAATTTACGTAAACAATAGATAAAGGTGAGGTTTAAGATGAAGATCAGTGAAAATTTTGAATACCCACTATTACCTGAGTGGACGACCGCAGAGATCATTACTGCAAGTGAATTTTACGAAGCAGTTGAGAAAGTTTATACTACTGGGATCGAACGCGAAGAGTTTTTAGCTAAGCATAAAAAATTTTTGCAAATGGAGCCAGCGATCATGACTCAAAAACAACTCGATCGAGATTTTGAGCAAGCTTCAGGGCTCAGTATTTACCAGGCGGTTAAGCTGGCTAAGGCAACGACTGGCAAACGAGTAAAATTTAAGGAAAAGGGTTGATGGTGGTGACTGACTGGAAAACGATCAATGCTAGTGTGCAAGAGTGGTTCAAAGAAGTTCGGTGCCAATTGTTGGCTGGTTGTGAGGAAGAACTACAAGTTGCCCAAAAAAGTGGACGCACCGATCTAGTGACTAATATCGATAAGCAAGTTGAAAAATATTTGGTCACTCAGATCAAGCAGACTTTTCCTGGTTCGCGTGTTTTAGGCGAAGAAGGCGATCATGACCAAGATCTGGCGACCTACCAAGGTTTAGTTTGGATCATCGACCCGCTGGATGGGACCTTGAATTTTGTGAAACAAAAGGACCATTTTGCAAGTATGCTAGCAGTTTATGAAAATGGTCATGAAAAATTGGGCTATATTCTCGATGTGATCAACGATAAACTCTATTGGGGCGGACCGGAAAGTGGCGTTTTTTGCAATACGGCTCGGTTGCCCCAAGTGCCTGATCTTTCCCTGGAACAGGGATTATTCGATGTCAGTGGACGGATGCTAGTGCGCAATTACCGCAATGTTGCCCAAGTTGCCGAAAAAAGTATGGGGATCCGCGTCTATGGCAGTGCAGGGATCGGTTTTATCCATGTTTTGACCGGTAAAACAGTGGGCTATTGCTCCCATCTGCATCCTTGGGATCATGCAGCTGGAAAGATATTGGCAAAAGCGCATGGTTTGAGCGTAAAAAGCATTGACGATAGTGAATTAGATGTGCTATCATCAAGTGATGTATTAGTAGCGACGAAAAATGCTAAGAACGATATTATCAAGCTGATGCGCAAGCGTTAGTTTGAAACTGTGGCACTAAGTCACAGTTTTTTTATGTGGGTTCTTGAAAATGAGATAATTTTTTTCATAACATTCAAAGTCGATAGGCCGTTAGGGTTATTGAATTGAAGGGGCATTTCTCAAGCAGTAGATTTTGAAAGGAAGAAACAACTTTGAAAACACGTGATGATATTCGTAATGTTGCGATCATTGCCCACGTTGACCATGGTAAGACAACATTAGTTAACGAATTATTAAAACAATCAGATACGCTTGATGAACATACCGACATCGGCGATCGTGCGATGGACTCAAATGATATTGAAAAGGAACGTGGGATCACGATCCTTTCCAAGAACACAGCGGTAAAATATAACGGTAAACAGATCAACATCTTAGATACACCAGGACACGCCGACTTTGGTGGGGAAGTGGAACGTATCATGAAAATGGTCGATGGTGTTTTGCTTATCGTGGATGCGTTCGAAGGAACGATGCCACAGACACGTTTCGTGTTGAAAAAAGCTTTAGAACAACACTTGACACCAGTGGTCGTGATCAATAAGATCGACCGCCCAGGTGCTCGTCCAGAAGAAGTTGTCGATGAAGTGTTAGATCTCTTTATCGAACTCGGTGCTGATGAAGAACAACTTGAATTCCCAGTTATCTACGCTTCTGCGATGAACGGGACTTCTTCTTTTGATTCCGACCCAGCTAAACAAGAACACACAATGGATCCGATCTTCAACACGATCTTGGATGCTATTCCAGCTCCAAAAGATAATGCTGATGAACCATTGCAATTCCAAGTTGCAATGCTTGACTACGATGATTTCGTAGGTCGTATCGGTATTGGTCGTGTCTTCCGTGGCAAGATCAAAGTGGGCGATCAAGTTACAGTTATGAAACTTGATGGTACACAAAAGAACTTCCGTGTAACTAAACTCTTTGGTTTCTTTGGTTTGAAACGTCTTGAGATCCAAGAAGCTAAAGCCGGTGACTTGATCGCTGTTTCAGGGATGGACGATATCTTCGTTGGGGAAACAGTTTGCCCAGCTGATCATCCTGAAGCATTACCATTATTGCGGATCGACCCACCTACATTGCAAATGACATTTATGACAAATGATTCTCCATTTGTTGGCCGCGACGGTGACAAGGTTACTGCACGTAAATTAGAAGATCGTTTGAAGATGCAATTGCACACGGACGTTTCTTTGAAGGTCGAAGATACTGATTCACCAGATGCCTGGACTGTTTCTGGTCGTGGTGAGTTACACTTGTCGATCTTGATCGAAATGTTACGTCGTGAAGGCTTCGAATTGGCCGTATCTCGTCCTAAGGTTATTTACCGTGAGATCGATGGTCAATTATGTGAACCATTTGAAAGTGTGATCATCGATACACCTGATGAATACTCCGGTTCTGTTATCGACTCAATGGCACAACGTAAAGGTGAAATGTTGAACATGGAAACTGGTTTGAACGGCCAAACACGTTTGGTATTCTCAACTCCAACACGTGGTTTGATCGGTTATGATTCCCAATTCCTTTCCATGACACGTGGTTACGGTATCTTGAACCACACATTTGCCGAATACAAACCAGTTATTCGCAACTGGGAACCTGGTCGTCGTAACGGTGCCTTGGTTTCGATCAACCAAGGTAAAGCAACGACTTATGCGATCATGGGTGTTGAAGGCCGTGGTACGATCTACGTTGATCCAGGTACAGAAGTTTATGAAGGTATGATCGTGGGTCAATCTTCACGTGAACGTGATATCTCAGTTAATATCACTAAAGGTAAGAACATGACCAACGTTCGTTCTTCTAACAAGGACCAAACAGCAACGATCAAGAAACCAACACATTTGACATTGGAAGAATCGCTTGAATTCTTGAATGAAGATGAATTGTTGGAGATCACGCCAGAAAATATTCGTTTGCGCAAACGGATCTTGGAAACAAATGCGCGTGAAAAAGCAGCTAAAAAAGCAGCTAAAGCAACACAATAATAGTTAAACTAAACCACAAGTGTGATTTCGATCGCACTTGTGGTTTTTTAGTAATTTTGTAAATATTTTTAATGTGTTACAGTTGGACAGACATATTCAAGCGGTTTTATGATATAATTGCGGAAGTATGAGAGGAGATCAAGTTGATGGAAAACTTTATTTCAAAACAACAGGCTTTAGCTGTTTTACAGCAAGATGCAGCTGAGATCTGTGACCTATTAGGCAAGCAAAGTAATATTTTGTGTCGGACGGATTGTCCCGCTTTTGAAGAAGTTGCCGACACAAGGATCTATGGCTTTTCTTGTGAAGTCAAGTTTTTGATACGTAGTGGTTTATTGACCACTTCGGAGGGGCATCAGCTGATAAAAGAACTTGAAGAAAAATTGGGTAATATCCAAGCAAGGGTGACACCAGACGTTGGAGTGGAATGGGAATGAAGACAAAGTTTCTAAATAAACTAAAATATTTTGATTATGGCTTATTTATACCTTTTCTCATTTTAGCCTTGATCGGGATCGTGATGGTTTATTCGGCTAGTTCGATCAATCTATCATATTTGACCGGGAAGACGATGCAGTATTTTATCCGGCAATCGATCTATGTGATCATGGGTATCGGTCTGACAGTACTATTTGCGCAAACGAACCCACGGTGGTGGCGCAACCCGCGGATGTTGCTCTATGGCTGGGGCTTTCTAATGTTGCTCTTAGGTTATGCCAAGTTCTTTACTTCAGCTATCAATGGGGCAAATGGCTGGATCAATTTAAAAGTGATCAGTATCCAGCCTTCTGAAATTTGTAAGTTATACTTAGTGATGTTTTTAGCTAATCTTTTTGCTAATTACACAACCAAAGGCAAAAATGTCTTTTATAAAAGAATGATGAGAAAGCGTGTTACCAAGGAATTATTGATGTTACTGATGGTGCTATCAATGTTGTTACTGATCGCATTAGCGCCTGACTTTGGTGGTTTTGGTATCAGTTTTGCGATCGTTGTCGTGATGTATTTAGCGTATGCTGATATAAACTATAAAAAGAGCACGTGGATCATTATTTTAGGGACCGCATTCCTAGGGATCGGGACTTATCTTTTGCAGTTTACCACGGCGCTTAACAACACGAGCCTTGGTTATATCAGGCAACGCTTTTTGGCAGTGTTTGATCCATTTCAATATGCTAATTCGAGTGGTAAACAGTTGGTAAACTCATTTTATGCGGTCAGCAACGGTGGCTTGATCGGGCGCGGACTCGGTGAAAGTATCCAAAAAAGAGGCTATCTTCCCGAACCGTACACCGACTTTATTCTCTCAGTGATCGCCGAAGAATTAGGCGTATTGGGAGCGGTCGTCGTGCTGTGTTTACTGGCTTGGATCATTTTAAGGATCTTTTTGATCGGTATTCGATCAAAGAGCGTCTATGCGATGTATTTTTGTTATGGTGTAGGGACCTTTATTGCTGTTGAGACCTTCTTTAACGTTGGTGGGGCGATCGGCTTGCTACCGATCACCGGTGTTACATTGCCGTTTATCTCTTATGGGGGCTCAAGTATGATCGTTTTGACGGTTGCTTTGGGGATGGTGATGAATATTTCAGCAACGCAAAAACGGGGCCTTGAAGTAGAAGTTTTTGGTAAGTAAGTTTGTAGAAAATAGAAGAATTTAGGAAAGTGGTGTTTATTGATGAAAAAGATTTTAGTTGCTAACCGTGGCGAGATCGCTATTCGGATCATTCGAGCGTGTCACGAACTTAATTTACAGACAGTTGCGATCTATGCTAAAGAAGACGAGTACGGAGTCCATCGTTTTAGAGCCGATGAATCCTATCTTGTTGGAGCTGGAAAAAAACCGATCGAAGCTTATCTAGATATGGATGATATCATCCAGATCGCTAAAATGACAGGGGCCGATGGGATCCACCCAGGTTATGGTTTTCTGTCTGAAAATGAAGAATTTGCCCAAAAATGTGAAGATGCTGGGATCACATTTATTGGACCAACAGTTAAGCAATTACAAATGTTTGGTGACAAGATTGAAGCTAAAGAAGTGGCACATGCTGCTGGGCTAGAGACGATCCCCGGGACTGAAGATCCAGTTAGATCGATCACCCAAGTCCGTGAATTTGCCGATCAACATGGTTATCCGATCATGGTCAAAGCTGCTTTAGGTGGCGGGGGTCGTGGAATGCGGATCGTCTATTCTGAAGATGAATTAGAAGAAGCTTACAATCGTGCGCGTAGTGAAGCCATGCAATCTTTTGGCGATGATGAGCTTTATGTTGAAAAATACTTACAAAATCCTAAGCATATCGAAGTTCAGATCTTAGGGGATAAATATGGTAATATCTTGCATTTGTTTGAGCGTGATTGTTCGGTGCAACGTCGGCATCAAAAGGTGATCGAATTTGCGCCAAGCATCACCTTAGATGATAAGCGACGCCAAGAGATCTGCGAAGCGGCCGTTCGTTTAGCCAAAAGTGTCAACTATCAAAATGCTGGGACAGTCGAATTTTTAGTTACAGATGACAAATTTTATTTCATCGAAGTCAACCCGCGTGTCCAAGTTGAACATACAGTCACTGAAATGATCACAGAGATCGATATCGTTCAATCCCAGATCTTGATCGCTGCAGGTAAAGATCTCTTTAAAGATCTGCATCTGCCACACCAAAAAGACCTTAAATATCATGGCTGTGCGATCCAATGTCGGATCACGACTGAAGACCCTGAAAATAACTTCATGCCCGATACCGGTAAGATCGAAACATATCGTTCACCAGGTGGTTTTGGCGTGCGGTTAGATGGTGGGAATGCCTATGCCGGTGCCGTCGTGACCCCATTCTACGATTCACTGTTGGTCAAGACATGTGTGCAGGCACGGACCTTTAATGAAGCTGTAGCTAAAATGGATCGGGTCTTACGTGAATTTAAGATCCGTGGAGTCAAGACTAATATTGATTTCATGCGTAAAGTTATCAATAATGAAGTCTTTAAAGCCGGGGATGCTAATACGACTTTCATCGATCAAACCCCTAGCCTATTTGAGTTTGAACGTAAATCTAATACTGTCAACCAATTACTCAAATATATCGGGGATGTGACCGTCAACGGCTTCCCTGGTGTTAAGCAACAAAAGAAGATCTTTGTGCCTGATATCAAGTTAAAAGATACTTTTGCTCCAAGTGATGCTATCAATGCTAAAAAAGTCTTTGATGACTTAGGCGCTGAGGCAACGATGAAGTGGGTCAAAGACCAAAAAGAAGTTCTTTTGACCGATACTTCAATGCGTGATGCCCACCAAAGTTTATTTGCGACCCGGATGCGGACTAAAGATATGGCCCCAGTGATCGAAGTTTACGATAAAGCCTTGCCAAATGTCTTTTCCGCTGAAGTTTGGGGTGGGGCGACCTTTGATGTAGCCTACCGTTTCTTGAACGAAGATCCATGGCTACGCTTGCAGTTCATGCGTGAAAGAATGCCACATACGCTCTTGCAAATGCTTTTACGGGGCTCGAATGCGGTCGGCTATCAAAATTACCCAGATAACGTCTTAAAAGCATTTATCGATAAGAGTGCGGCTAATGGGGTCGATGTTTTCCGGATCTTTGATAGTTTGAACTGGATCGAACAAATGGAAAAGAGCATTCAATATGTACGTGATACGGGTAAAATCGCGGAAGGTACGATGTGTTATACCGGAGATATTTTAGATAAGAACGAAACTAAATATACTTTGGCTTACTATGAAAACTTAGCTAAACAATTAGTTGATGCCGGTTCTCAGATCATCGGGATCAAAGATATGGCTGGCTTGCTCAAACCAAAAGCTGCTTTTGAATTAGTCGGAGCTTTGAAGCAAAAAGTTGATGTACCGATCCATTTGCATACACATGATACGACTGGGAACGGGGTCTCAACTTATGTGGCTGCAACTAAAGCTGGTGTCGATATCGTTGATACAGCTATGAGCTCACTTTCGGGAACAACAAGTCAACCAAGTATGGGAAGCTTCTATTATGCATTAGAAGAAGATGCACGCCAACCAAAACTTGAAATGGAAAATGTTGAAAAGATCAACCAATATTGGCAAGGTGTAAAACCATTCTACCAAGCATTCATGAATGGAATGACTTCACCACAAACTGATATTTATCAAACAGGGATGCCAGGTGGTCAATACTCTAACCTACAACAACAAGCTAAGGCATTGGGGATCGATGACTTTGAATTAGTCAAGCAAACTTACCGCGATGTCAACGAACTTTTAGGTGATATCATCAAGGTCACACCAAGTTCAAAAGTGGTTGGTGACTTTGCGATCTTCATGATCCAAAATAACTTGACTAAAGATAACATTTTGACTCGTGGGCAACAACTCGACTTTCCTGGATCAGTAGTTGATTTCTTCTATGGTGATCTTGGCCAGCCATATGGTGGTTTCCCAGAAGAATTACAAAAAGTTGTCTTAAAAGGCAAAAAGCCGATCACAGTTCGTCCAGGGAGTTTAGCTGAGCCAGTTGACTTTGCTAAGATGGAAAAAGAATTGACCGAAAAGATCAAGCGTAAACCAACGGCTGAAGAAGTGTTGAGCTATATTCTTTATCCAGATGTCTTCATGGGCTATGAAGAAAATACGAAACGCTTTGGTTCAATGGGTGTCTTGGATACGACCACGTTCTATCAAGGGATGCGCCCAGGCGAAACTGTTCGGGTCAAATTTAGACCAGGTCGTTCTTCGATCTTTAGATTGGATTCGATCTCTGATGCTGACGAAGATGGTAATCGCAGTCTCTTCTTCTCGGTCAACGGTCAAAACTTGCAGATCGTGATCCACGATAAGAGCAAGGAAGCTAAGGTCAATGCGATCTCTAAAGCCGAGCCAACTAACCCAAATCATATTGGGGCAACATTGAGTGGTTCAGTGCTAAATGTCTTAGTCAAAAAAGATCAAGTTGTTAAGAAGGGTGAACCATTAGTAGTTACCGAAGCGATGAAGATGGAAACTACGATCAAAGCACCGTTTGATGGTAAAGTAACGCATATTTACGTTAAAGATGGCGATATTTTAGCAAGTCAAGATCTGCTGCTTGAATTAGAGCCAGTTAAATAATGTTTGATAGTAACTTTTGGAAGAAAACGTGTGTGTGTTTTGTGATCATTTTGCCAGTCCTCTATTTATTGGCGATCTTTACAAGTGATGACAAGACTGATAAAAAAGAGTTGTCTCATTCAAACGAACCACACTCACAAGTTGTTCCTAAAGTAACTAAATTAAAAACACAAGGTTTGGCACGCTATATTGGCGTGTCAAATCTTGCTTTTAGCGCTGATTTTGGCCAACCAACGCAAGTGATCACCAGTGCGGAAAATATCGAATGGCAGCAGTACCGCTGGGAAGATAAAACGTATATGTTGGTCGGGATCGATAAATATAGCGCTAAGGTCTGTGCTATCTATCTTTTAGGCGAATCGCCACTGGCAAGTGAGCTAAAAAATGGATTGAAAAAAAGCGAATTACAACAAAAATTTCCTCTAGCTATGGATTTTAAACTCAGATCAAATGAGCAAACGGCACAGATAAAATTAACGCAGACAGATCTGGCAACGAAGCCTTTGATCGCTTTTAAAAATGGCAGTTATGCGGTGAGCTATATTTCTAGGGTGACTAAAAAAGTAGTTGCAGTGGAATATCTTGATAAAGAAGAATTGCTACGCAGTGGTTTATATAAAGTTAGTTCACAGACTCCTTTACCAGTGCGTTATAGTACAGATGTTTTATCCTCGGATGATCAAGATACGATGATACAAGAGATCTGGGAAGTGTTGACTTTTGAACGGGCACAGAGGAAAGTAGCGCAGTTGAGCCAGAGCGAAGAGGCGACAGCTGTAGCTCAAAGAATAAATCAGACGTTAGAAAACGATCCTAAAAAATATCTGTCCAAAAAACAATTAAAACAGTACCGGCGACTTAAGGCAGATCGCTTAAATGACGTTAAAGTTTTACAGTTAAGACCCAATGATGTGTCAGCCCAATTATTAGCCGATGCCCAAGTTGATGCTGAACGCTTTGATATATATATCAACGGACCAGTTGTGAATCCGGTGCAATTAGTAGCAACGACGGGAAAAAATCAAAGCTTTTGGAATAACATTTTGTTTTCTAAAAATACAAACATTGGATTTAACTATGAAAATTCATGCTTGATCGTAGTTTATGATAAAAATGGATAAAATATTTGAAAAATGATGATACAATAGTAGAAGATGTGTAGGTGATAAAAAGATGGCTTTTGAAGCAAAAAAACGTCGTGGCGTGATCGTATATCTTTATCATTTGCGCCAGAGTAAACAATTAAGACGTTATGGTAATCTTCAGTATGTTTCACGCAAGATGAAGTATGCCTTGATCTATATGGATGAGGTAGATGTAAAAAAGACGGTCGAAAAATTGAAACAGTTACGCTTTGTTAAAGCGGTCGAGATCTCGAATCGACCTGATATCACGACAGAATTTTCCAAACAGGATCATCAAGCATATAAACTGACTGAAGAAGATCAAGAGAAATTCAATTAGAAATTTAGATAAAGATCGCATATCTATAGTTGTGCGATGTGTTAGATCCCGATTGCGATCTAGTGTAGTAGTTGATAAAAGAAGAGAGCTGAGTTGTATGAGAATTGTAGCAGGAGAATATGGGGGGCGTCGTTTAAAGGCAGTACCCGGAATGAAGACTCGTCCCACAACGGATAAAGTCAAAGAGGCAATGTTTAACATTATTGGTCCGTACTTAGATGGGGGCCAAGTTTTAGATTTATTTGCTGGTTCGGGTGGTCTTAGTATCGAAGCTGTTTCACGTGGTGCTGACCATGCGACTTTGGTAGATCGACAATATCAAGCGATCAAAACGATCCATGAAAATTTGAGTGTTACCAAGGAAGAAGATAAATTTACAGTGCTAAAAGGTGATGCCTATAAGATGCTCAATAAATTGGCTAAACAAGAGCAAAGCTTCGATTATGTTTTTCTTGATCCACCGTATAAAAAACAACAGATCTTAGAATTGATGGAGCAATTAAAACAATTAGGGCTTTTAAATGCCGAGGCTTTGATCATTTGTGAAACAGATCAAGTTGCTGATCTGCCCGAAGAATTAGCTGATTTTGAACTTATTAAAAAAGCTGATTATGGGATCACAGAATTAACGTTTTATCGTTATAAGGAAGTGAACTGAAATGAAGGCGATCTTTCCTGGGAGCTTTGACCCCGTGACCAATGGACATTTAGACATTATCAAGCGCAGTGCGGCGATATTTGACGAAGTATTTGTCGTGGTTTTGACCAATACCGCCAAAAAGCCGATGTTTTCGGCAAATGAGCGTCAGAGCTTTATTCAAAAGGCAACTGAAAAAATCCCTAATGTCAAGGTTTTAGCTAAGGAAGCTGATCTAACGGTGAATGTTGCGCAAGAATTAGATGCCCAGATCATCATTCGCTCGGTCAGAAATACGCAAGACCTTGAATTTGAGCAAAATATTGCGGCGATGAATAAAGAACTGGCACCAAAGATCGAGACTTTGATCTTGTTGACCGATCCCAAGTATGCTTTTTTGTCGTCGACTTTGGTCAAAGAAGTTGCACGTTTTAAGGGTGAATTGGGGAATTTAGTTCCACCGATCGTTCAAGTAGCCTTGAGTAAAAAATAATTTTTTAAGAGTAGGAAATATTTCCTGCTCTTTTTTCGTATTTATATAGTAGGAGGCGAGAAAATGAATGATTGGTATGATTTTCTGATGGAATACAAGTGGCGGATCCTTTCAGGTGGTATTTTAGCGGTGATCTTGGCTATTGTAGGGATATTTGGATTTGAACGTTCAGCTACGAATGCGACTGAAGTTTTTGCGCCAAGTTCTTCAAGTCATCAGGTGATCCAAGCAGTTAAGTCAAAGAAAACAGCAGGCTACGTATATGTAGATGTTAAAGGCGAGGTCAACCATCCGGGGTTATATAAGCTTTCGGCTAGTGACCATGTGAGGCGACGCGATCGCTAGCGCTGGTGGTCCAACAGCTCAAGCAGAAGTTTCGCAGTTAAACTACGCCAAAAAACTGACCGACCAACTATTGATATATGTTCCTAAGCAAGGAGCAACTGTTGCTAGTGCTCAAACAGCAGTCGCTCCAGCAGAACCACAGACTTCTTTGACCGCGAACGCATCGGGAGCAGACGGTAGCAAAGTGAATTTAAATACAGCAACTAAAGAACAGCTGATGCAAGTCGATGGGATCGGTGATAAAAAAGCGACGAAGATCATCGAATATCGGCAACAGCATGGCTCATTCAAACAATTATCTGAATTAAAAGATATTTCGGGCATTGGTGATAAAACGTATCAGAAATTGAGTAAGTCTTTAACGATATAGGCAATAATAGTTATCTTTGATATACTATTACTAAATTTAGAGATGATGAGGTAGGAAAAAATGGAAAAACGCATCCCTTGGGATCAATATTTTATGTTACAAGCGGTTTTGCTATCGTTACGGAGTACTTGTACACGTTTATCCGTAGGGGCAATCTTGGTCAGAGATCAGCGAATGATCGCCGGTGGTTATAATGGCTCAGTTTCAGGTGATAAGCATTGCATTGATGACGGGTGTTACATGGTCGATGGGCATTGTTTACGTACGATCCATGCTGAGATGAATGCTGTTTTGCAATGTGCTAAGTTTGGGATCCCCACAGATGGGGCAGAGCTTTATGTCACGGATTTTCCATGTCTGCAATGTACTAAGATGTTATTGCAAGCAGGGATCAAAAAGATCCACTATCTCAGAAATTATAACAATGACCCTCATGCACTCGAATTGTTGAAGTTAAAAGAAGTTACACTCGAGCAAGTCAAACTCGATAAGGAATATATTGACACTGCTTTGTTCAAGCAATTGGTCGATAAAGGAGAGCCTAAGTAATTCAAGTCATGCTTTTATTGACAGCCTTTGTAGCTGTCAGTTTAAGTTTTTTGATACTTGACCATACTTGGATGGCAGGGATGGTCGTGTTAGTTTTATTCTTAAGACTGTTGGCCACTAAAAATATTCACCTGATCAGTAGTGTATTAGTGATTTGTGTGTTTTTTAGTATCCGGTTTTATACTTGGCAACAAAATGTACATCAAGTTATGCAAGTCACACCAGATGTGACCCAGAAGCAACATTTGCTGATCTACAGTGATGAAACTAAGATAAGTGGGGATCTATTGACATTTAAGGCCTGGTGGTGGGAAAAACGCCAGTGGGTGAATGGATATTATCGGATCCGAACTTTAGCTGAAAAAAAGACGTTATTACAAATAAACAAGACAAAGATCTGGAATGTGACGGGAAAAGTTTTACCGTTGCAAGCCCCGACCAATGAGGCTCAATTTGATTGGCGCCGTTTTTATCAAGGAAAGAACATCTTTTTAGCTTTTGCTGTGACACATTACACTTTGCAAAAGGTACCACCGGGACAAATGGTGTGGCGCGGGCGATTACATGATCTGCGCCAAGCATTGCGTTTAAAATTAAAAAGGCTTCCCCGACCATTAGATTGGTACAGTGCTATGTTGCTATTGGGGATAAGATCGTCTGACGCTGATAAAACTTTAGCTGATATCACGCGCTTAGGATTGTTGTATCTATTTAGTTTATCTGGCCTCCATGTTTTTTATGTAGTCAAAACTTTACGTCGTTTCTTAAAACTCTTGCGTTTACCAAAATGGCTAGAAATTCTAGTGGTTTTAGGTGTTTTGCCTGTTTATGCGATCTTAGGTGGGGCCTCTGCGAGTTTGGTACGTGCGGTCTGGATGTGTTGGCTAAAACTGGCAAAGAGGCTCATAAAAGGAGTGCGCTTAAAACTAGCCACTATTTGGGCAGTGGTTTTATTACTTGAACTATGGCGCTATCCGGCGTTGTTTTATCAACTAGGGGCACAGCTGAGCTATCTTTTGACTCTGGTGATCGTTACAAGTAAAACGAGTTCGAACTGGTTGTTTAATTTGAAGCTAAATGCTTTTAGTGCACCACTCGTATTATATTATACATATCAGTGGAATTTCTTGACCTTTTTGATAACAGGTTGGATGAACCTGATATTTGAGTATATTATTTTACCAGTGACCTTTATCGGTGCAGTAGTCCCATTTTTGCAGAATTTAGCAGCTCAGCTCTTACAGCTGATCTCAAGCGGTTTGAATTTATTAGCGCGCTTGCCGAGTAATTTGATTTTAGGTAGACCGCCATTGATAATGGTCTTGTTTTGGTTGGGTGTACTATTGTGGTTACAAGGTAGTTCGAAAAAAATTCGCTGGTTAGCTTTATTAGGGATGAGTTATTTTTTGACCTTTTTATTGTTACGTTATCCTTTGAGTAGTGAGGTCGTATATTTTGATATAGGTCAAGGTGACTGCACTTTGATCAGAGAACGTTTTTCGCGGCGAGTGATCTTGATCGATACTGGGGGTAAAGTTCATTTTTCAATGCCTAACTGGAAAAAGCATCCCACTAAGACAAGTGGTGAGACGATCGTGGCCAATTATTTGCTGAGCAAAGGGATCACCCGGATCGACCAACTATATTTAACGCATCAAGATGCAGACCATGTTGGAAATTTCCCAAGCTTGAGCCAATTGATCAAGATCAAACAGATCATCGTACCAGCTGGAATGGAAAATCTACCTAGTTTTAAGCATCGGTTGGCTAAGTCGGCGGTTATGCCTGAAGCAGTTAAAGGTGTAACTGATAGGGTGAAACTATCTGATCCACACTTGAAGTTGTTACATCCCTTCGCGCGTGGACAAGGAACAAATGCTGATTCACTCGTTTTGTGGCTCGATTTTTATGGCCTAAAATGTATTTTTACAGGTGATCTCGATCGCAAAGGCGAACTTGCGGTCAGCAAGAAATATCCTAATTTGACAGCAGATGTGTTAAAGATGGGGCATCATGGAAGTAAGACAGCGACTGATCCTAAATTCGTGCAACAATTAGCTCCTAAAGTTGCGATCATTTCTGCTGGGCGGCATAACCGGTACGGTCATCCAAATCAGGAAACTTTGGTGACTTTGCAGAAAGCAAAAGTTCCGTACTATGTGACGGCTAAAGTCGGGATGATAAAATTTACTGAAATGTTAGGGTATTTCTCATTTTGGGATCTTAAAGATAATTAGAGCTAATAGGATAAATATGGTATGATTGTTAAATCGGAATAATAGCAGAAGAAGGGAAGCGAGCTTTAGTTAAAACTATGGTGACGGTAGAAAAAGTCTTAAATGACATTGAAAAAAATCAGATGGCACCAGTTTATTTGGTCTTAGGTGAAGAGCAAGTCAATGCTGAGAAGATCAAACAAAAACTGATCGCCAATTTCCCGGAAGAAGAACGCGAATTCAATATTGGAATTTATGATATGGAAGAGGTAACGCTATCGACTGCGCTAGCCGACGCAATGTCGGTACCGTTTTTTGGAGAAAAGCGGCTCGTGTTTATAAATCGACCGTATTTTTTGACCGGTGAAGCTAAAAAAGTAAAACTCGAACACGATCTAGATGAATTGATCGCTTATGTAAATGATCCTGAACCGACGACGGTACTAGTTTTGATGGCACCTTATGCTAAACTAGATGAGCGTAAAAAAGTGGTCAAACAGATCAAACAAAAGGCTGTGGTAGTCGACAATAGTCCGCTGACAGAGATGGCTGTACGCAAGCATTTATCCGCCGAATTGGCCCAAAAAGGCTATACGATCGATCCTAGAGCCTTAGAGATCTTATTACAACGAACGAACACCAACTTGACTGCGATCGCTAATGAGTTACCAAAGCTCTTATTGGTAGCTGAAGATAAGCAGATCACTGTTAATGAAGTATCTGCGATGGTCTCACGTTCTTTAGAGCAAAATGTGTTTGATCTGGTCGAACTTGTTTTGCAAAAAGATACGGCTAAAGCTTTGGAGCTATATCGTGATCTATTGCAACAAAAAGAAGAACCTTTAAAGATCAATGCGATCTTAGAAGGGCAGTTCCGGTTATTACTTCAAGTCGAGATCCTACAAAAACATGGCTATGCTCAAGGTAATATTGCAAGTACGTTAAAGGTCCATCCATATCGGGTCAAATTAGCTTTGCAAAAAACGCGGGTCTTTAAGCGCCAAGATTTAAAAAATGCTTATCTAGGTCTGATCCATATCGAGGAACGATTAAAAACTACGACGCAAGAGCCAGAATTACTTTTTCAACTATTTATGCTTAATTTTGCTCAAAAAGCGGTCGTGGTATAACAAAAAAGAGCTTGGAAATTTAATTTCCAAGCTCTTTTCAGTTATCATTCATTATTTAGATAAACGTGCAGCCATACGAGACTTGTCACGCGCAGCCTTGTTAGCTTTGATCAAGCCTTTAGAATGTGCGCGGTCAACAGCTGAAACTGCTTCGCGGTAGAGTTTTTCAACATCTTCTGCACCTGCAGTCTTAGCTTTTTCAAATTTCTTGATTGCTGTACGCATCTTGCTTAATTCAGCAGAGTTACGAGCGTTAGCTTTTTCGTTTGTTTTTACACGTTCGATTGCGGATTTGATAATTGGCATGAATGTCACCTCCACCTGTATGATCCGTAACGGTATCATCTAAATTTTCAACATATCTCATTATACAAGAGCGTTTTAAACAATGCAACAGAAAAATGAATTTGATGTCAAGAAATATTCCTTGACACTTATTTATAAATTTAAGACTTGCATTTCAAAGCAAAATCTAGTAGATTAGATTAAGTACAGATGTACCGGACCTATAACTTAGTTTGGCGACGACACCGACGACTTACTCGGTTTTAGGCAGAATTTTTGAAAGGTGGAAATACAATGGCTATTTCAAACGAAAAGAAAAACGAAATCATGAAAAAATACGCACGTCATGAAGGCGATACAGGTTCAGCAGAAGTTCAAATCGCTGTTTTGACTGCAGATATCAACGAACTTAACGAACACGTACGTAGCCACAAGAAGGACTTTGCTTCCCAACGTGGTTTGATGAAGAAGATCGGTCATCGTCGTAACTTGTTGGCATACTTGCGTAACAAGGACGTTCAACGTTACCGTGAATTGATCAAGAGCTTAGGCTTGCGTCGTTAATCTTATTTTCGAAAGTGTTGCTAGGAGTGATTCTAGCAACACTTTTTTTCTGCCTGGATATAATTGTTAACTGGTACCGTAATTATGGTATAATCATATATTGATAGGTCGATTTTTCGACCCGTGTTAAATATGATAATTAAAATATTTTATACAAAAATCTAAAACAGAGGTGAGAATATGAGTGATATAAAGATCATTTCACTTGGTGGCGTACGTGAAAATGCTAAGAATATGTATGCCGTTGAAGTGAATGATGATATTTACATCCTAGATTGTGGATTGAAATATCCTGAAAATGAATTATTAGGGATCGATATCGTGATCCCTGATTTTGAATATTTACGTCAAAATGCACGCCGGATCGTCGGAGTATTTTTGACACATGGACATGCTGATGCAATCGGAGCATTACCATATTTTGTAAGTGAGTTTGATGTACCTGTCTTTGGTTCAGAATTGACGATCGCTTTAGCTAAAATTGCTTGTGAAAATGAAGAGATAGCAAAGAAATTCAATGATTTTCATGTTATCAATGAAAAAACAGAGATCGATTTTCCTAGCGCAACGGTGTCATTTTTCAAAACAACTCACTCGATCCCAGAAAGTTTAGGGGTAGCATTGAAAACAGATGAAGGAACGATCGTATATACTGGTGATTTCAAGTTTGATCAAACAGCTTCAGCGCAATATCAAACTGATCTCGCACGTTTGGCCGAGATCGGAAACGATGGCGTTTTAGCGCTGTTGAGTGACTCTGCAAATGCAGAAAATCCAAGTGAAACGGTCAATGAACGTGAGATCTATGATTTTATCAGTGAGACCTTTGAGTATCGTAAGGGGCGGATCATCGTTGCCTGCGTTGCTTCCAATATCTCACGGGTGCAACAAGTTTTGGATGCCGCCCAAGCTAACGATCGAAAAGTTGCTTTGACTGGACATGATGTTGAAAAAATCGTCCGGACAGCTTTGAAATTAAATAAACTTCACTTGCCGAGTGATGATATTTTGATTCCGATCAAAGATATCAAACGTTATGATGATGATCAGATCGTTATCCTAGAGGCTGGTCGTTCGGGTGAACCGTTGAAGTCCTTGCAAAAAATGGCTTTAAAACGGCATCGTTCCGTTTCGCTACATGAAGGTGATCTCGTCTTTATCACGACTACACCATCACATGCAATGGAGACCAACGTGGCTAAAACACGTGATATGATCTATCGCTCGGGTGCTGATGTCAAATCGATCTCAGATGAATTGAACTCTTCGGGTCATGCTAGCAAAAATGACTTGCAGTTGATGATGAATTTGTTAAAACCACGTTATGTATTACCAGTCCAGGGTGAATATCGTTTGTTAGCGGCTAATGCACACGCAGCGACAGAAGTTGGGATCCCAGCGGAAAATATCTTCTTACTAGCAAAAGGCGATGTGGCTGAATATACTCATGGCAAGATGTTAGTTGCCTCATCGGTCGAAGTCGGTAACACGATGATCGACGGGATCGGGGTAGGTGATATTGGTAATATTGTGCTTCGTGACCGTAAGATCTTGTCTGAAGATGGGATCTTTATCGCGGTAGTCACGATCGATCGCAAGAAGAAAAAGATCGTAGACCGACCAAAGATCACTTCAAGAGGTTTTGTTTACGTTAAGACAAGTCGCGATCTGATCGCTGAAAGTGCCGATATCATTACTAAAACTGTCCAATCAAATCTTGACAATAAAGAATTTGATTGGGGACATTTGAAACAAGATGTGCGTGAGCAGCTCAATCATTTTCTCTATGAGCAAACAAAGCGTCATCCCGTTATTCTGCCAGTGATCATGGAGATAAACCAATATCATGGTCATGGTAAAAACAAGAAGAATAATGGTTCGCACAAATAATGCGACTTAAAATTATGAAGGTTGTAACAAAGATATGTTACAGCCTTTTTGAATAAGGAAAGTGAACGATGGAACAAGAAGAATTATATGCGGCTGGTCAGGCAGCTTTAGAAAAAAGTGATTTTTTACAAGCTAAGGAATTATTATTACAAGCGTATCAAGCTAAAAAAACGTTTAAAGTAAATTATTTGCTCTTTACCGCACTAAAAGAATTGAAAGATCACCAAATGGCAAGTTTATTGGCTGAGGATTATCTGTTAGATTATTTACGAGATGATCAAAAGTTGACAGAATATGTAACAGAGATGATCTATGCCGGTAAGGTCAGAAAAATCGAGATGACCTTAAATTTGATGAGTGGTTTCATGTCAGCTAAAGAAAAAGCCAATTTCACGCGCTTATTTGATCAAACTTTGGCTACTGTAAGAACGCAAACGGATGTAAATGCTTTGACCAAAAGATTGAAGCATTTAGGTGCACTCGCTATTTTGGAGCAACGCCAAGTTTTTGAAGCTTCAGGAAGTTTGACGATTGCTGAATTTGTGGAAAGTGTTAGTGCTGACCTAGTGGATGAAGATGTGCATCCGTTAGTCAGAGCGGCTATTTTAGATGAATTGCGCTATCTTGGGAGTGAAAAAGCAGTCACATATCTGCTATTTACAGGTGAAAAACAAGACTTTGTTCCGGGTAACTTGAAAGAATTAGATGATTATGTGATGTATCAGCGTCTGACAGCTTTGCTGGAAAATGATCCTGAATATGCTGTAGATCAAAAGGAACAGATCTTAGCGGAATTAAAATTAAAATTGCAACTGCTTTATCCAAAATTGACAGCACCATATGCTGATCCGGAGAAACTTTATGCGGTATTGCTAGGAAAATCAGGCTTAGACGCACAAGAAAATGAATTTGCGCAGGCCTTGGAAAACAGCCTAGCACAGTGGACGGTTTAACTAATTTCAAATATTTTTTTAAAAAATTGGATTTTAGTATTTACAAAAATCAATAGTGACTATATAATAATTCAAGGTTTTCAGTTTAGAAGGAACCCGAGTAATAAATTACTTGGCATTCTTGACTGGAAGTAGTATAATAAAATTTAAAGGATTATCGGCAGAATTGCAGATTTTCTTTGCAAAATTACAGGAGGTTCTATTAATGGCAAAAGAACATTACGAAAGAACAAAACCCCATGTAAACATCGGTACAATTGGACACGTTGACCATGGGAAAACAACTTTAACAGCAGCTATCACAAAGGTTTTATCTGAAAAAGGTTTAGCTCAAGCTGAAGATTACGCTTCTATCGATGCTGCTCCAGAAGAACGTGAACGTGGTATCACAATCAACACAGCACACGTTGAATACGAAACAGAAGGCCGTCACTACGCACATATCGATGCTCCAGGACACGCTGACTACGTTAAGAACATGATCACTGGTGCTGCTCAAATGGACGGTGCTATCTTAGTTGTTGCTGCAACTGATGGTCCTATGCCACAAACACGTGAACACATCTTGCTTGCTCGCCAAGTTGGTGTTGAATACATCGTTGTATTCTTGAACAAGTGTGACTTGGTTGACGACGAAGAATTATTAGACTTGGTTGAAATGGAAGTTCGCGACTTATTGAGCGAATACGATTTCCCTGGTGATGATATTCCTGTTATCCGTGGTTCTGCTCTTAAAGCATTGGAAGATGATGAAGATGCTAAGAAGAAGATTCTTGAATTGATGGATACAGTTGACGAATACATCCCAACACCAGAACGTCCAACAGACAAGCCATTCTTGATGCCAGTTGAAGACGTATTTACGATCACAGGTCGTGGTACTGTTGCTTCCGGTCGTATCGATCGTGGTATCGTTAAAGTCGGCGACGAAGTTGAAATCGTTGGTTTGAAAGACGATGTTCTTAAGACAACTGTTACAGGTGTTGAAATGTTCCGTAAGACACTTGACGAAGGTGAAGCTGGTGACAACATCGGTGCATTGCTTCGTGGTGTTGACCGTACACAAATCGAACGTGGTCAAGTTCTTGCAAAACCAGGTTCAATCCAAACACACAAGAAGTTCAAGGGTGAAGTTTACGTCTTGACAAAAGAAGAAGGTGGCCGTCATACTCCATTCTTCTCAAACTACCGTCCACAATTCTATTTCCACACAACAGACGTTACAGGTGTTATCGAATTGCCTGAAGGTGTAGAAATGGTTATGCCTGGCGATAACGTAACATTCTCCGTTGAATTGATCGCTCCAGTTGCTATCGAAAAAGGTCTTAAATTCACAGTTCGTGAAGGTGGCCGTACAGTTGGTGCTGGTGTCGTTTCTGAAATCGACGACTAATATTCTTTTGAATATTGAAGAAGGCTTGGGTTCGTCCCAAGTCTTTTTTGTCTAAAAAATCGACTTTTTGTACTATAAACATTTACATTTAAAGCTTTCTAAGTTAAACTTAGTTAGTATGCAATTACTCAGTAAATTGTACAAACTATTTTACTCGGAGGGAAAATAATGTCTGTAAAATGGGAAAAAGAAGAAGGTACAAACAACGGTAAGTTGACCTTTGAAATCGAACCTGCAAAAATCAAGGAAGGTTTAGACACAGCATTTAACCGTGTCAAGAAAACTTTAAACGTACCTGGCTTCCGTAAGGGTAAGGTTCCTCGTCAAATCTTTAACAAAATGTTTGGCGAAGAATCACTTTACCAAGATGCTTTGAACGCTGTCTTGCCAGAAGCTTATGCTAATGCTGTAGCAGAATCAAACATCAAACCAGTAGCACAACCAGAGATCGACGTTGAATCAATGGAAAAAGATTCTACATGGGTCTTGACTGCTAAAGTTACGGTTGAACCAGAAGTTAAATTGGGTCAATACAAAGATCTTGAAGTTAAAGCACAATCAACAGGAGTTACTGACGAAGAAGTTGATGCTGAAATCAAGAAATTACAAGAACAACAAGCTGAATTAGTGTTGAAAGAAGATCAACCAGCTGCTGAAGGCGACACAGTTGTTATCGACTTTGAAGGTAAAGTTGACGGTGTTGCTTTTGACGGTGGTAAAGGTGAAAACTACTCACTTGAACTTGGCTCAAACACATTTATCCCAGGTTTTGAAGACCAATTAGTTGGTCACAAAGCTGGTGAAACAGTGGAAGTTAACGTAACATTCCCTGAAGAATACCATGCTGAAGACCTTAAGGGTAAAGATGCAGTCTTTGAAACAACGATCCACGAAGTTAAGACTAAGGAATTACCTGAACTTGACGACGAATTTGCTAAAGACGTTGACGAAGAAGTTGATACTTTAGTTGAATTGAAAGCTAAGACACGTGAACGTCTTGAAGCTCAAAAACAAAACGCTGCAAAAGAAGCTATCCAAGAAGAAGTTATCGATAAAGCAGTTGAAAATGCTGAAATCGGCGAGATCCCAGGTGCAATGATCGAAGAAGATGTACACCGTCAAATGGATCAATACTTAGCTGGTTTGCAACAACAAGGTATCAGTGCTGATATGTACTACAAACTTACAGGTTCTTCAGAAGAAGACTTGCACAAACAATTTGAAAGTGGTGCACAAAAGCGTGTTAAGACAAACCTTGTCTTAGAAGCTATCGTAGCTGCTGAAGATATCAAAGCCTCAGAAGAAGAAATCAATGCAGAGATCAAAGAATTAGCTACACAATACGGCATGGAAGAAGCTGCAGTTCGCTCAGCTCTTTCAGATGACATGTTGAACCATGACATTGCTATCAGAAAAGTCGTTAAAGAAATGACAGATTCTGCAAAACAAGTTTAATACTTGAGTGACAATATCAATTTAATCTTGTGATTTTAGGGATCGCAGCGGAATTTATCTGTTGCGATCCCTAAATTTATCCATTCACCTGATAAATAAAAAGTAAGTATTAGTTTTTAGTAGCAATGTCTGATAGAATATAAGTAATTATTAGATAAAGGTGATTTAGATGTACGAAAATACAGATCCAAACGAACCCGCAGTTTGCTCTTTTTGTGGCAAATCTGAGCGGCAAGTTAAAAGTATGATCTCGGGCCCTGGCGTGTATATATGTAATGAATGTGTCGAATTAGCCCAAACGATCATCAGCGAAGAAAATAAAGCTAGTGTTAAAGATGAATTTACTGATGTACCGACACCAAAAGAGATCGTTGATATTTTAAATCAATATGTTATCGGACAAGAACAGGCTAAAAAGACCTTGGCAGTAGCTGTATATAACCACTATAAGCGGATCAACGCTTCATTTGATACTGCTGACGATGATACGGAATTGCAAAAGAGTAATATCTGTCTTGTAGGGCCTACTGGTTCAGGTAAGACATTCTTAGCCCAAAGCTTAGCTAAGATCTTAAATGTCCCATTTACGATCGCTGATGCTACGACATTGACAGAAGCAGGCTACGTTGGTGAAGACGTTGAAAATATCTTGTTGAAGCTCTTACAAAATGCAGATTATGACGTTGAACGAGCTCAAAGAGGGATCGTTTATATCGATGAGATCGATAAGATAGCTAAGAAGAGTGAAAATGTCTCGATCACCCGTGATGTTTCGGGTGAAGGTGTCCAACAATCGCTTTTGAAGATCTTGGAAGGCACAGTCGCTAATGTTCCACCACAAGGGGGCAGAAAGCATCCACAACAAGAATTTATCCAGATCGATACGACAAATATCTTGTTTATCGTAGGTGGGGCTTTTGACGGTATCGAAACGATCGTTAAAAACCGTTTAGGAGATAAGACGATCGGTTTTGGTGCTGATAGCAAGCAAAGCTATGATGAATCTAAGAGTATTATGCAACAGATCATTCCTGAAGACCTCTTGAAATTTGGTTTGATCCCAGAATTTATCGGACGTTTGCCGATCTTGACGGCACTTGAAAAGCTTTCTGAAGATGATCTAGTTCGGATCTTGACTGAGCCTAAGAATGCTTTAGTCAAGCAATACAGCAAGTTGCTTGAATTTGATGGGGTAAAACTCGAATTTGAAGAAGATGCTTTACGTGAAGTGGCTCATTTAGCGATCGAACGTAATACTGGGGCCCGTGGCTTGCGTTCGATCATTGAAGCTACGATGCGTGATATCATGTTCGAGGTCCCAAGTAATAAGGAGATCGAAAAAGTTATCATTTCAAAAGATACGGTTTTAGGTAAAGCTGAACCTACCTTAGTGATGAAAGCCTAATTCTTAGTAAGCGTCTTTAAAATCTTAGGCAATTTTGGTAAAATTAAGTGCAGTAGGAATTTTAGGAGGTTAAGTTGGATATGAGTAAAGCACAAATCGGTGTTGTCGGTATGGCTGTTATGGGCAAGAACTTGGCTTTGAATATTGAAAGTCGGGGCTATAAAGTTGCGATCTTCAATCGTACAGGTTCAAAGACTGAGCAAGTTGTTGCCGATCATCCAGATAAAAATTTAGTTCCAAGTTATACGATCGAAGACTTTGTTAATTCATTGGAAAAACCACGTCGGATCATTTTGATGGTCAAAGCTGGTGCGCCAACAGATGCAACGATCAAGAGTCTCTTGCCTTATCTTGATAAGGGCGATGTTTTGATCGATGGTGGGAATACTTTCTTTGAAGACACCATGCGTCGTAACGCTGAATTAGACAATTCAGGGATCAACTTTATCGGTATGGGTGTTTCTGGCGGTGAAAAGGGTGCCTTAGAAGGTCCTTCATTGATGCCAGGGGGACAAAAGGAAGCTTATGACCTTGTAGCGCCTATTTTGGATCAGATCGCTGCTAAAGCAGATGATGGCGAAGCATGTGTAACTTACATTGGACCTAATGGGGCTGGCCATTACGTTAAGATGGTCCACAATGGGATCGAATACGGTGATATGGAACTTATCGCTGAAAGTTATAACTTATTGCGTAACTTGCTAGGTCTTTCAGTCGATGAGATCGCTGCTATCTTCCACGAATGGAAAGATGGCGAGCTTGATAGCTATTTGATCGATATTACGGCTGATATTTTGACCCGTAAAGATGATGAAGGTACTGATAAGCCGATAGTTGATGTGATCTTAGATCGTGCGGGTAATAAGGGAACTGGTAAGTGGAGTTCACAAAGCGCCCTTGAACTAGGTGTTCCACAATCATTGATCACCGAATCTGTTTACGCACGTTACATCTCTGCTCTTAAAGATGAACGCGTAGAAGCGGGTGAAGTTTTAGCTAAGCCAGAAGCATTTGATGCTAAAAAGCTTGATAAAAAAGAAGTTGTTGAAAAGATCCGCCAAGCGCTTTACTTTAGCAAGATCGTCAGCTATGCTCAAGGTTTTGAACAAATGCGCTTTGCCTCTGAAAAATATGACTGGAATTTAGATTATGGCTCTTTAGCTAAGATCTGGCGTGAAGGTTGTATCATTCGGGCTCAATTCTTGCAAAAGATCACAGATGCATTTGATAAGGAACCAGAATTGAAGAATTTGATGCTCGATCCATACTTTACTGAGATCACAGCTAAGTATCAAGCAGCAGTTAGAGAAGTAGCTGCCTTAGCTATTCAAGCGGGTGTACCTTGCCCAGGCTTTACTAGTGCAATTACCTACTACGATCAATATCGATCAGCTGTTTTACCAGCAAACTTGATCCAAGCACAACGTGATTACTTTGGGGCACATACTTATGAACGTGTCGACAAAGAAGGTAATTATCACTACGAATGGTATCACGAAGAATAAACTAGTTAGCAAAAGGGGGTACGAATTGATCGTATCCCTTTTTTTAGGCAAAAAATCAAGCATGATTATTATCTAAAAAATTATAATTAAATATCCAAATTTAATGTTGGGTGGCAAGATAATAAGAAGTATGCTATAATAAATCTTTCTTAAGGTAAAATTAAGGTATACTTATTGATGGCATCAATGTTAGAATTAAGTATGTTATCATTAAATAAATAATAAAAAGTTTAACAACAAGATATAGGAGTGTGGAATAATGAGTAAGATACTTATCATCGAAGACGAAGAAAATTTAGCTCATTTCGTTGAACTTGAATTAAAGCATGAAGGATATGAAACTTATGCTTGTGAGAGTGGTCGGACTGGTTTAGAAGTAGCTTTGAGCGAAGAATGGGATGCCATCTTACTTGATTTGATGCTTCCTGACTTGAATGGCCTTGAAGTATGTCGTCGTGTCCGTCAAGTTAAAAACACCCCAATTATCATGATGACAGCGCGTGATTCTGTGATCGATCGTGTATCCGGTCTAGATCATGGGGCTGATGATTATGTGATCAAACCATTTGCGATCGAAGAGTTATTAGCCCGCTTGCGTGCCGTATTGCGTCGCGTTGATCTTGAAAGTGAATATAATTCATCTAAGCAAACAACAGTAAGCTATCGTGACCTTGTGATCGAAAAAGAAAATCGTGTTGTCCGTCGTGGCGATGAGATCATTGAATTGACAAAACGTGAATATGAATTATTGTTGACATTGATGGAAAATGTCAATGTAGTTTTGGCCCGTGATGTATTATTAAAAGAAGTTTGGGGTTACGAATCACAGATCGAAACTAATGTCGTGGATGTTTATATTCGCTACTTACGTAATAAGATCGATCGTCCAGGTGAGGATAGTTATATCCAAACTGTACGTGGAACCGGCTATGTAATGCGTTCCTAATGTGTATTCGAAAGGCTATTTTGCATAAAAAGCAGCTAAAAGATAGTCATGCAAAATCATTCTTCTCACTTAAGCTAAAATGGTCGGTTGGCACTGGGATCGGAGTTTTGCTGATTTTTGCTGTTTTTTCAGTCCTACTTTTTCAAAGTTTTTCGAGCCTATTACTAAATCAAGAAAAACAATATGCGCAGGAAGCGTTAGATACAGCCGTTGAAAGTTTAGCGACCAATACTAAAGAATTGACGCAAGATCGGGTTGAACATTCATTGAGTTTGCGGGTGCATAATGAACGGAATATAAAAGAACTACAGACACTTTATTCAAGTTCATTTTACACCTCACTAACACGGGAAAATATCAGTATCAGTGTCTACAACCTTTCAAACGAAATGGTTTTTGCTTCACGCGATGTGCCGGTAAAGTTTGATCAGGCTGAATTGACTGAGGAAAGTAAGATCGAACATACATCTGCGTATAATGTTTTGGTTTTAGGGAAAAAAGTTTTTTCTGAGAAAGATAAGCATTTGATCGGATATGTTCAAGTTACCAATGATCTGGTCAATTACGATCAGACTAGACGTAAATTGATCTTGATCTTTTTAGTATTCTCTTTGATCGCTGCGATCGGGATCGCTTTACTTAGTTATGGCTTATCGTCTTGGCTATTAGGACCGATTGATCTGATAAATGACACGATCGGCAAGATAAATGGTGATGATGAAAGTGATGCTTTAGCTAATTTACGTGTGCCTGAATTCAAGCATGAAGATGAATTGGCTGAACTAGGACGTTTATTTAACAAGATGCTCGATCGGATGCAACGATATATCGAACAGCAACAGCAATTCGTGGAAGATGTTTCACATGAACTTCGGACACCAGTTGCGATCATTCAAGGGCATCTCTCGCTTTTGAAACGTTGGGGCAAAGATGACCCAGCAGTCTTGGATGAGTCGATCGAGGCTTCCTTACAAGAGATCGCTCGAATGAAGAGTTTAGTTCAAGAAATGTTAGATCTTTCTCGAGCTGAACAAGTTGAGATCCAATTTGGCAAAGAGATCACCGATGCTAAGGAAGTCGGCTTACAGGTGTTCAATAACTTTCAGATGATCCATCCAGACTTTACCTTTGTGTTAGATGATGATCTTAAAGATATCACTAATGTTCAGATCTATCGGAATCACTTAGAACAGGTATTGATTATTTTAATGGATAATGCGGTCAAGTATTCACGTGAACGCAAAGAGGTCCATATGACGTTATCTAAAAACATCAATGATATTGATATCGTGATCCAAGATTTTGGTGAAGGGATCTCGCAAGAAAACATCGACCGGATCTTTGACCGTTTCTATCGTGTTGATAAAGCACGAAGCCGCGATAAGGGCGGTAATGGTCTAGGGCTTTCGATCGCTCGACGTTTGATCGAGGGCTATCACGGTAAACTAGTCGTTGAAAGTGCTGTGGGACAGGGTTCAGTCTTTCGTGTTTCCCTGCCTTTAGCCAAAAATAAAGATAAATAAAAAATAGGTTTTTCCTGCTTTGGAAAAACCTATTTTTTTATTTATGACGATTTTGTTTACCAGCGTTACGCTTCTTTTTAGAAGTAACTGAAGTAGTTGAAGGCTCAACTGTAGTTTCTTTAGCTTCAGTAACTACTTTCTTAGGCTGCTTAACTGGATTTTTCTTTAGATCTGCCAAGACTTCTTTTCTAATGCGAGGACGCATATAGTTGATGATCAAGGTTTGGATACATGCAAAGATCCCGCCAACAAAGAAGTAAAGCCCCAAACCAGCAGGGGAGATGTAAGTCATGAAAGTGATCATCAATGGACTAATGATCATCATTTGCCGCATTTGAGCTCGTTGTGCTTCTGGTACACCTAAAGTTGACAACCATCCTTGAAGTGCATAAACGACAAAGGAAAGAGCAACTAAGGTAAAACTCCGCTGCCCGAGGTTGATCCCATAGAAGTAGGATTGCGATAGTTCAGGTGAATATTGGATCGCAGCATAAAGTGCAGCAAAGATCGGCATTTGGATCAAAAGTGGTAAACAGCCGATCCCACCAGTCATTGAAATATTATTATCGCGGTAAAGCTGCATCATTTCTTGGTTGATCGCCATTCTTTCCGCATCGCTAGTAGCTTCTTTTTGCCGTTTGGTGATATCTTCCATCAATGGCTTGATGTGAGCGATCTTTTCTTGTTGGATCGTAGCATTTTTGGATTGCTTGATCATGATCGGCATCAAAACTAAGCGGACGATGAAAGTGATCACGATGATCGCCCAGCCTAAACTATTACCTAAGATCTGTGACAGCCAAACTAAAATATGTTGAGTTGGCACTGCCAAGTTGTCATAGACAAAACCATAAGGCTTACCTGAGGCAGTGTGTTGGACACACCCGCTCAGAAAGAACATTGCTGAAGCCATGATCGCAGTAATAGCTAATAATTTTTTATTTTTCATAGGTCAATTCCTTTCACTTATGAATAAAGGTATCGTTATTAACTATACTGGAAAAAAAGTGATATTTCAATGTATAATCCATAAGAACCGTTGTAATTACATATATGCTACGCTAAAACGTGTATAGCTATTTTCCGGGATCGATTTGAGAACGACCCGATCAACCCGTCCTGCTGGGGTAGGTGAAGCTTTGACGCCTTCGATAAAGGCAGAGAGCTTTTCAGGATCACCTTGTGCTTCAATATAAACAGAGCCATCATTTTTATTTAAAACTTTACCGGTGACTCCGATCTGATCAGCTAGGATCTTAGTCATATAACGAAAGCCAACTCCTTGAACGATACCATATACTTCTAAACTGATTGCTGCCATTTATCCCATTCCTTTCGTAAGATATTTCTAGCTATATTATACTACAGGAGAGAAATTTGCTAAAAAATAATAGTTGTCCTAGGGCTATTTTTAAAATTCTAGGGTCTCTAATTTCAGTAAAAAAGAGTTCGAATCATCTACAGGCGCCAAGGGGCTTTTTGATCATACTGTTTAGCTATATTATAATGCTAATGAGTACTTTAACAATTATTTAGTCATGTAGCATCCCAGTGACTGATTGTGCTGTGATGTTTTTTTATGTAGGAGCTAATCTATTTAGTTATCACAATAAAAAAGAGACGTCCCAGTGTATCTCTGGTTCATCCCTATTGGTGTTATTGCTGTAATTCTTTTTCACGATCTGCCAAGTAGTTTCTTAGATTCTGCGCTATCGTCAAGTATTACCATTTCCTTGATAAACTTGTGGGAGTAGGAACGGTAGCTATATACTTTGTTTTTTGTCCCACTTATCTCGGGCTCTTACTTGTCTTGTTTTCTATATCATAACGACTTAGCAGGGCTGTTGTTATTGTTACTGTCACGCTAAAAATTTGTAATGATAACTTGGCTAGTTTCGGAATGTCTTGGTTTGTTATTTACTCATACACACCCCACCAGCCAGTAACTGGTGGATCGCAAACGACCATTTCTTCTTTAATTCTTTTTCTCAAATGTTCTTTATCTTCTTCGGTAGCTTTATCGAACACTAACTCTTCTATATCGTTAAAGTAGACACTGCCTTCCATATCCACACGTCCATCTTTATCTCGTCTCAATGTATGAGTTTGTTCAATTTTACTATCAAATTTCATGAACTCGTATCTATCATCTGAATTCATATGTGTTATGGAAACATCATTAAGCAGCCACTCATAAGTTCTAGGGTTTATTTTGTATTTATACTCTATATACTTTAATTTTATGGGATCCATTCAATTTTCCCCCGATTCATCATATTAACTTCGACTGATATGTGATCCTTTCTGATTCCATCATACCCAGCTAATATCCCAATTATATCATGGTGAAGATCTGATCTAAAAGTATCCTTTAAATTCAAGTATTCTGCTAATTACGCTTTTTTCTATAAAGAGTAACTTAGTATCTTTTTATGACCCTAATTCAAGAAGTTCACTATCTTTTTTGCTAACATTTTCCCGGTAATAAGGTACTCATTCCCACATTTTCTAACATTTCGCCAATAGGGTAGCTTCCTGAGATAGTTAGGCTACTTTCAGGCGTGATCATCTGATAGATTGCTGATCAGTTGTAAATGGACTTAAAAACGTGTAACCTATGTAAATGAAAAAGGACTAGGAAAGTTAATTTCGTTGAATACTAATTACGATCGTCAAAATTGTGGTTAGTCTTTTTGTGTATCCGGCTTTGAAGCCATACAAAATAAGATAGCTCTAAAACTAAAACGTACGCTATCATCAAATCAATGGAGCATTTTCCGATATCAAGATCATTATCAAGGGATTATAAGGAAATTTGCTAAAAAATAAGAACTTCGCTAAACTTATAGAGTGAACAATCAGCAGTGAGAGGTGCGATGAAAATGAAAATTGGGATCGATAAGATCGGCTTTTTTACGTCACATTTATATGTAGATATGGCTAAACTAGCTCAAGCACGAAATGAGGATCCAAATAAATATTTGATCGGGATCGGCCAGACTAAAATGGCGGTCATCCCACCGACACAAGATGCAGTGACCTTGGCAGCTAATGCCGCGACTAAGATCTTGACGGTAGAAGATAAAGAAGCGATCGATCTAGTGATAGTTGCTACGGAATCAGGGGTAGATAACTCCAAATCAGCTGCAGCTTACGTTAGTGAATTGTTGGGTCTATCTCATGAGATCAGAACGATCGAGTTGAAACAAGCTTGTTATGCAGCAACGGCTGGCTTACAGTTAGCTAAGGGGCATATTGCTTTAGCTCCAGATAAAAAAGCTCTAGTGATCGGAAGTGATATTGCCCGCTATGGCTTGAAAACACCAGGTGAACCGACACAAGGTGGGGGCGCAGTGGCAATGTTAGTCTCTAAAGATCCTAAGCTTGTTGCCTTAGAGACTGAAAGCGCATATTATGCTAAAGATATTATGGATTTTTGGCGTCCGCTTTCTCAAACCGAGGCTAAAGTTGATGGCAAGTATTCAGCTAATATTTATCTAGAATTTTTTGAGAAAGTCTATCAAGACTATCTAGCAAAGACAGGGCTCAAGTTAACTGATTTTTCAGCGCTATTGTTCCATTTACCATACACAAAACAGGGGTTAAAGGGTCTACGTAAGGCCTTAGAAGGTGTCGATCCGACGATAGCTAGTCATTATTACAATGAATTTGAAGCAAGTCGCAAGTATAATATGGCAACTGGTAATCTATACACTGGTTCGTTATATTTGAGTTTGTTATCTCTTTTAGAAAACACGGATACACTAAAAGCTGGAGATCGGTTAGGTTTGTTTAGCTATGGTTCTGGAGCCCAGGGTGAGTTTTTCTCAGGACGCTTACAACCTAATTATAAAGAAGCCCTCACTTATCAAACTTCTGAAATGTTAGAGATGCGGACAGAAGTTAGTGTTGCTGAATATGAACAGCTCTTTTCTGCAATCTTAAAGGATGATCATAATCGAAACCTTGATGTTTCAAAAGATCCTGCCCAATTTGTATTAGCTGGGGTCAAAGATTTTAAACGACAATATTTGAAAAAATAAATTATAATGACCACCTTTTGCGTATCTATAAAGTATAGATAGTGAAAGGTGGTTATTTATATGAAGTTTGAAAATAGTGAAGAGATCGTTTTAGCCAAGTCAGCCCAAGTAGTGATCGACCGTTATTTGGAGCTCAGTATGAATGTGATCGCAGAATTTATTGCTAATTGTGATCAGATGTCATTTTTACAATGTAAGAAATTATTGAGTGCTAAATATCGCAATCGTTCGCAAAATACGTCAAATGAATTTTTTGAGTGTACGCTAGAGGCTACTTTTATTTTACTTGAAGAGATCTTTTTGAAAAATCAGCCTTTTTTTCCTGAACTTTTTATGGGGATCTGTAGTGGTAAAATGAAATTTTTGCTTGTTCAAGGGGTGATCGTAAGTCAAAAGATCGATCCTGAGCAACGATTTATTGTTTATCTACGCAAAGGGCGTTACTTTATTTACTTTATCGAACAAACTCCACCAGATAAAGCTAATTTAGCTAGATTAGATCTCTTTTTTGGCGGAAATAAGTTATTGAAATTGAGTAATGGTCAGCGTTTCAATTATTTTAGACAGCTCAGTAAAAAACAACATCGTTATTACAAACGATATAAGGATCCGATTCGGGCCTATCATGAGCAGATCTGCCAGCAGATCATGGCTTTACATCCACAAAAATTAGCTGTTACAGCCAATGATAAAATAACAGGTGCTTATTTAGAGGAACAATTGCTGTTAAGGAAGAGGTTAAATGAGATAATGAAGCAAGAACTCAGCCTTGATAATTGATAATTTTAAGTTTTTTTGTAACAATAGAGCTATGAACATCTTGCTCTCAACTGGGCAATTACGAAATAGAGGAGATACTTATGGCTAACCCAAATCAACTTAGTTTATCAGATCATAAACAAGCAACTAAAAGCTTGGCTAAGGCACTTTTAGATAAAGTGGCCTACCTAGAATCTTTTGAAAAAGCTGTTCAAAACCAAGATGATCGCTTGGTATACCAGCTGATCGATGGTAAACGTTATGCAACTGAGATCTTAAAACAAGATGGGGCTGAAGTTGATGATACCCATGAACATCTTGTACGTGATAGTTACGCTAAGATAAGTGATTATTTGAGTAAGAACTTGATCGATTATTTATGTGAGATGTACCCATTTTTCTATTTTGAAGAAACTGAGATCGGGCAGTATCAATTTTTCTTTGGAAATTGGTGGGGAAGACGACTATTTGGGACGTTAGATGTCTTAAACGTCAAATTCAATTTTGATGAAACTGAATATCAAAAATTAGCACGTGCTTTTGCTTTGGAAAGTGAAAATAAACGTTTGAATAGCGACCAGATCGCGCTCTTATCGCAACAATCAGACGAGTTACAAGAATTGATCGATGGTCAAAATGAGCGTGATCAACGTAAGGATGAACTTCGCCAAGAGATCAAACGAACTTCACAAGAAAAGGTGATGCCTTGGGAAACTTCAAAACTCAAGGAATCTAAGCAAAAATTGATCGATGAATTATCCTATCTATCTGAACTGGATGAAAAAGCGGGGAATGCTTACCGTCAGATCCGTGAAAATGAGGAAAAGGTCTTAGCACTTTCAAAGGAAGATACTTTGATGGGTTATGAGAAACAAAGTATCGTAGCTAAATTTGGTAGCTTTGAAAACTTTGAAGCGCATAATGACGCATTATACCGCAACTATATTGCAGATCTGATCGCTAAGCAAAAGTAGGTGAACAAAAATGACGAAAGAATATGAAAAACCAACGGAAACATTTCAACCAACTAGGGAGAATAATGCTGAAGAAACCAGTGCATATGCGGGTTCTTTGAGTACAACAGGGCGGTTGATGTCATATAACGATCAATTAAAAGAAAGCCTTAAGCGTGGGATCCACTTTACTGAAGTTTTAGATGAGTTGATCAATACTGATGACAAGAACGTTTTGCTAGAATCAGTCATGACTTTGACTGATTATCGCTTGGATACGGCATATTTGATCTTCCCGCAGCAATACAGTCGGGCTGACTATTACTTGATCTTTTTGAATCGTTTATTGCAACTTCATCAAAACGAGCAAGTTATTTTGCAATCCAGTGATCATCAAAATGAGCTTTATCATGAATTTCCAGGAATAAATATGGAAGGCTACTTTACTTTCAAGATCGATGAGAATATGCGTGAAGGCGCATATTACGTCGATAAAAGTACCGGTGCGCGTTTGTTTTACATCAACTTTAAGCGCCAGTTGATCCGTTTCAATAGTCAAGCTTTAACTGATTTATTAGTTGTTGATTATAGTGAAAAATTTGATTATAAGACCGTAAAACGTTTTGAAGAGTATTTAGTTGCAATCGGCAAGTATTTTAAAGAAGATTACGGTTTTGATGTTGATTTTAATCTACTTGATGCTTCTAATAATGCAAGTTATCAGATCTCTTCAGCTGATGAGCCACGTGAGGCATTAGATAAACTTTTCATCATCAGTGCAGATGCAGGTTACATGTTAGTAGCTGGTGAAAGTGGTCGTGCCGTCTTGCAGTTGAAGAATAAGGTAGTTGTTTCTATTTTGAGGCAAGCAGAACATGACGATCTAAACAATGCAAGTTGGGTCATTAAGGTCCATGATGAAGATCATAAAGTAGCTTGGTTCGATATTTTATACCAGTATGAGTTTATCAAGGATTGGTATTTAGATAATTTGACGAGCTTAGCTATCAAATCAGATGAGAGATTTTTTTAAGGACTAACGCATGGATATTACAAAATTAGCTAAAATTCAAAGACAGATCGAGACAAAGAATACTTTTCAAAATTTGACTAGTGAAAAAGATGAACTCGTTTACAGTGAGCTAAGTATAGCAGTGGCCGAACTGTTTAATAAGGTAGGCCAAGCAGATGAAACGACTTGCTTAAAAGCATATTGTAAAGCATTAGCTGCATTTTTAGGTGTTGCTAATACAAAAAAATGGGTCTATCTATTATTACTAACTCTAGAACAAGAAGAAAAGTTAGCTTCTAAATGGCGGTCGCGTTCTGTTGCAACGGTATATCTTACTTTGCAACAGCAGATCCTAAAAGCTCATTTAGAACGTCGAAATGAGTATTTAGTACGGGCCTGGAATATTTTTATCAAGTTTGGTTTAACAGATTTAAAGTATTCACCTGAAATGATCGAAAACTGTTTTGCGGATCTATATATGAGAAAAAGTTAGATGATTTAATTTGACTAAATTAAATCGAATTTGAGTATGGGATAAGGCAAAAAACCACCACGAATAACTAGAGTGTAGCTAAAACTATACTCTAGTTATTTTTTGGCAAAATTGACGCTGACCTGTAAAACAGGCTATAATTGATAGTTAGAGAGTATTGAGTTGGGTGAAGGATCTTGCCTTCCCCACTAGAAAGTAGGAAGAGCGAAATGGATTTTGAAAAAATGTCGGAGCGCCAAAAGCATATTCGGAATTTTTCGATCGTTGCTCATATTGACCATGGGAAATCGACCTTAGCTGATCGCATTTTGGAATTGACTGATACGGTCTCAAAACGTGAAATGCAAGATCAGTTGCTCGATTCGATGGATCTGGAGCGCGAACGTGGGATCACGATCAAATTAAATGCGGTAGAACTTCATTACCATGCAAAAGATGGAGAAACTTATATTTTCCACTTGATCGATACACCTGGGCACGTGGACTTTTCATATGAAGTTTCACGTTCATTGGCAGCTTGTGAAGGTGCTGTTTTAGTGGTCGATGCAGCGCAAGGGATCGAAGCCCAAACTTTGGCAAATGTTTATTTAGCATTAGATGATGATCTTGAGATCGTACCAGTGATCAATAAGATCGATCTACCTTCAGCTGAACCAGAGCGTGTGCGCCAAGAGATCGAAGATGTGATCGGTTTAGATGCGTCTGAAGCGGTCTTGGCTTCAGCTAAAAACGGGATCGGGATCGAAGAAATGCTAGAAGAGATCGTTCAAAAAGTTCCAGCGCCAAGTGGAGATCTAAAAGCACCATTAAAAGCGCTGATCTTTGATTCGGTCTATGATGATTACCGCGGCGTTGTGTTGAGTTTGCGGGTCTTTGATGGAACTGTCAAGCCTGGTGATAAGGTCCGCTTGATGAATAGTGGTGCGGAATATGAAGTTATTGAAGTCGGGGTCAACTCGCCTAAGCCGATCAAGCGCGATTTCTTGATGGCTGGGGATGTAGGTTATTTGACTGCAAGTATCAAGGATATTCAAGATACACGTGTTGGTGATACTTTAACGCATGCTGATGATCCAACTGAAAAACCATTAGCGGGTTATCGTGAAATGAGCCCGATGGTGTATTCGGGGCTTTATCCGACCGATAATGCTAAATATAACGATCTGCGTGAAGCACTAGAAAAATTAAAGTTAAACGATGCAGCGCTAGAATTTGAACCTGAGACCTCACAAGCTTTAGGCTTTGGATTTAGATGTGGTTTCTTAGGGTTATTGCACATGGATGTTATCCAAGAACGTTTGGAACGTGAATTTGGAATGGACTTGATCACTACAGCGCCATCTGTAACGTATGATGTTGAGTTGACAGATGGCTCACATGTGAGTGTGTCTAATCCGTCTGAAATGCCAGATGTTCCAACGATCAAACAGATCAATGAACCTTATGTTAAAGCTGAGATCATGGTCCCAAGTGATTATGTTGGCGCAGTGATGGAATTATGCCAAGCTAAGCGTGGGAACTTTGTCACGATGGATTACCTTGATGATTATCGGGTCAATGTCATCTACGAAATGCCGTTATCAGAGATCATCTTTGATTTCTTTGATAAATTAAAATCTAGTACTCGTGGTTATGCTTCGCTCGACTATGAACTCGATGGGACCCGTCCAAGTGATCTAGTCAAGATCGATATCTTGTTGAACGGCGATAAAGTCGATGCGTTGAGTTTTATCGCTCACCGGCAATTTGCTCAACAGCGGGCTCGGGTCATTACAGATAAGCTAAAGACGATCATCCCACGTCAAAACTTTGAAATTCCGATCCAAGCAGCGATCGGAGCTAAGATCATTGCGCGGACTAATATCAAGGCTTATCGTAAAGATGTAACGGCGCGGATCCATACGGGTGACCCTGACCGGCGTGCAAAATTATTGGATAAGCAAAAACGTGGTAAGAAACGGATGAAAGCTGTTGGACGTGTAGTTGTTCCACAAGATGCGTTTATGGCTGTCTTAAAAACTGACGAAGAGATCAAATAGTTTAATTATCTCCCCAAAGCATATAACTTTGGGGAGATTTTTTTGTTTGATATAATGGAGAAAAATTAGTGATCATTGGAGGTAAGAAATGGAAGCTGAGAAAGTATTAGATTTTTGGTTTGAGGAATTGACTCCAAAACAGTGGTTCACTAAAGATCTAGTATTGGACAAGCAGATCGCAGAACGGTTTGGTGAACTACATAGGCAAGCTACGCAAGCAGAATTACAAGCATGGCGGAAGAGTGCTACAGGAAGTTTAGCCGAGATCATCATTTTAGATCAATTTTCGCGTAATATTTACCGTGATAGTCCACGTGCGTTTGCTTATGATGGGATGGCGCTCGTGTTAGCCCAAGAGGCGATCGCAAAGGGATTTAATACTGAGTTAGAGTTGGACAGGCGAGCATTTATGTATATGCCGTTTATGCATTCAGAATCACTAACAATCCATCAAGCAGCACTACGTTATTTTGCGACCCCTGGATTAGAGAAGAATCTTGAATTTGAAAAAAGGCATCTAGCGATCTTAGAGCGATTCAAGCGTTATCCGCATCGAAATGCGATCTTAGGAAGGGAGTCAACGGCTGAAGAGTTAGCTTTTCTCAAGGAACCAAATTCATCATTTTAGAAGAAAACTATGAGTTTCTAAGGGCTCATAGTTTTTTGTGTATCTTTTTTGGATAAAGGCTACTTATATGACAGAGATGTTTTTATTACTTAAATTAAAAAGTGGATTGAAAATAATTAGAAAAGATGCTAGTATTCATCTTGTATCTTAGTCATTTAGATTTTTATTTATGTAAGGGCTTTATAGGTCGAAGTTGAGCAGGCTGCGACTGACTATACCAGATATTTAGCAGATAGAGAACATGACGCAACTGTTGAATATAAACGACAGATCGATCGCAGACATGATCAATGAAAGGTAGGAACAGAAATGGTGGATAAAATTGCAGGTTGTTTATTTGGCGGTGCTTTAGGTGACGCACTGGGGTATCCGATCGAGTTTGATAAGGTCGATCAAATCGATCCTAAACATGATTTTACTAAGATCTCTGGACCACTATTGATCTCAGATGATACACAGATGACGCTTTTTACGGCTAATGCATTATTGTTAAACGGTGATCTAGCTGATAATACTTGGGCTTGTTACCAAGATTGGTTGGAGACTCAATTTAAACACGATCAAACTGAATTGAGCCATCGTCCAATCTCGTGGCTGATGGAATATCCCGAAATGTATGCTAGCCGTGAACCAGGAAGAACATGTTTATCGGCTTTGATGCGTGGTATTCCAGGAACTTTAAATGAACCGATAAATCAGAGTAAGGGGTGTGGTGCAGTGATGCGGGTCGCTCCACTGACTTTTGCTAGCAGAAATGAAGATATTTATTTACTGGCAGCTAGAAATTCGGCCTTAACTCATGGTCATCCAATGAGTATTTTAGCTTTGGCTGCATTAGTTGGGATCTTAAAACATATACTTGCAGGGCAAGATATTGCAAAGAGCATTACTTTAATGAGACAAGAGCTAAAGTCTAGCTTCAACTACAACGAACTTGTAGCATTTGATGAGTTGATACAAGAGGCTGTCTGGTTGAGTACAAGTGCTGAGGATGATCTACAAGCGATCAGTCAACTCGGTGAAGGTTGGATCGCAGAAGAGACGCTGGCTATTGCGATATATTGTGCTCTAAAGTATCAAGATGATCTTACTAAAGCCTTGCAAGTAGCTGTTATTCATGACGGTGATTCTGATTCGACTGGTGCAGTAACAGGGCAAATTTTAGGTGCAAAATTAGGGTTTGAAAAACTCCCTCAAGATCAGATCGCACGCTTAGATACTTTACGTCCATTGACAAAAATGGTAAAGCAGATGACAGATGATACACATACAAAATGATCTTCTTTGTAACTTTTTCTAACATGATATATTGTCAAATTAGTTCTTTCCGAATATAATAAGACATTTGGAGGGAATAAAATGAAAGCAACGTCTAATAACGTTATGAAAGGGATCTTTTGGTCAGCTGTTGCTTCGGCTGTCTGGGGGATCTCTGGTACAACGGTTCAATTTATTTCACAAAATCAAAACCTCCCAGCTGATTGGTATCTATCGATCAGAACTATGGGTGCAGGCGTGATTTTGTTGATCATTAGTTTATTTATGTATGGTAAGAAGACCTTTGGTGTCTTTTCATCATGGAGAACATTTGGATATTTATTAGCTTATGCAATTTTTGGTTTGATGGCTAACCTGTTGACCTTTTATATTTCGATTCAAAAAGGTAACGCTTCAGCAACTACGATCTTGCAATATCTAAGTCCATTGTTCATTGTTTTAGGTGGGATCTTTATCAAAAAGCAACGCCCATTATCGACTGATATGATTGCCTTTGTTGTTGCCCTAGTTGGGGTCATTTTAGCAATTACAAAAGGTGATTTCACGCAAATGTCGATCCCGATGGATTCATTACTTTGGGGGATCGGTTCTGGTATTACGGCTGCATTTTATGTTGTTTTACCAAAGCCGATCGCAAAAGACCATCCACCGATCGTGATCTTAGGTTGGGGGACATTTATCGCAGGGGTATTGTTTAACGCATATCGTCCTGTGTGGGTCGATCCGCCAGTGATCACAGGTGGGTTAGTTCTTTCGATCTCAACGGTCATCTTGTTGGGAACAATCATCCCATTTAGTTTATTGCTATACAGCTCACGTTTTGCGCCATCCGATGTTATTAGTATCATGGATGCCTTACAACCAGCTACGACAGCGGTCTTGAGTGTGATCTTCTTAGGTCTTGGTATGAATTGGATCGAAGTAGTCGGAATCGTATTGGTTATCGTAGCGATCTATATTTTACAGCGTGGCCGCAAGAATATGGAACAAGTCGGTTACCGCGAAGAAGATTTTTAAATATGATTTTATGACTGATCATGACAAGGTGTTATGGTCAGTTTTTTTATGGAAATGGAATTATGGAATTGTTAGAATGAAGCTAAGGTGGAGAGAGACGTATAATCTTGTAACGTTGTGATAAGGAGATGCTTTTATGACGTATCAGTTGCCTGATACTCTAATTTATGCAGAACATGAATATAGATTGGTTAGTATTTTGGATGAGAAGAATTTTTTTGATGTAGCTTCTTTGGGGATAACGATCAATGGATGTAGTACTGCGAATTATTCTGGGAGATTGGCCAGATTTGCGGTTGTAGATGATGAATCATTACTTAAAGATCTTGCAATAAGAACTAGTCAGTCTTTACCGATAAATAATGTCTTACCACGTAAAATAACTATAAAAGAACAGGTTGCTAACTTTGGCGATTATTATAGTGAATTTGGCAGTATCTTTTTGGGAGGAGACAATTACTATTTAGACTTAAATATACCAGTTGAATATACGGGCAAGTTATTAATTGCTGATGATTCCATTAAAGAATATCGTGTTGTTGGTATTTTCGATTCACCATTAAAGTTTAGAAAAAATCTCCTATTAATTGTTGAAGAAGGACTTGTTTTTGATGTGATTGATGTCTCTAATATAATAGAAAATGAGCGTAAACGTAGGATCATAACAGAAACAGAGATAAAGAACTTTTCTAATAACTCAGATGTTTTTAAGCTATTTAGCAAGGAATAGTGACCTAGGTACTTGATGAAATCGTGAAATGATCGGAAGTGACGAAAAGCCTAGATGGAAGCAAAAGATGATTTATTTACTTTGATAGATACGCTGAGCCTAGAAGGTGATGTTGAGCAAGCTAAAAGTATGTCAGCGTATATGCGTGATCAATTTGAATTTTTAGGTATAAAAACACCTAAGCGCCGGCAGCTTTGCCGTGAAGCTTTTAAAAATGCCAGAAAAACAGCTAAGATAGATTGGGAGTTTGTTGAGCTGTGTTGGCAAAAGCCTCAAAGAGAATATCAATATATCGCTTGTGATTATTTAGTGAAAATGAAGAAGTTTACGACCTTAGCAGATCTACCTAAATTGAAAAAATTGGTCATAACTAAATCGTGGTGGGAAACTGTTGATACTTTAGTCAAAGTATTCACGGACTTGTATTTGAGCTATCCAAGTGAAATGACGCCGATAATGCTTACTTGGAGTGAAGATAGTAATTTGTGGGTCAAAAGGGTCGCGCTCGAATTTCAATTGCTATTAAAAAAGCAAACTGATACAGAACTCTTAGCTAAGATCATCATAAATAATCTTGGTAGTGATGAATTTTTTATCAATAAAGCGATCGGGTGGGCCTTGCGTGATTATTCAAAGACAGATCCTAAGTGGGTGGCTGGATTTATTGCAACATACCGCAATGAATTGTCTGCTCTTAGTATTCGTGAGGGCAGTAAATATCTTACGTAAGCTAAAGATCAACTTTTTTGAAAAAATTAGTTGTTTCGAGCTGAAAGTTATGTTATTCTATAACAGTTGAGAAAAAAAGCAGAGGCTCCCGCTTCTCGCCTAGGGGACAAACAGTCCCGGGGCAGAATTATGAAATGTAATTCCGATAAAAACGGATCTGTGCGGGTGTCTTGTAAGTTTTACGAGATACCCGCATTTTTTCTGCATTTTCTCTGAATTTTTTTGGAGGTGAAACGCCATAGCAGTTGATAAGATGGTAAACGAAGGCATTCGCGCACGTGAGTTACGCTTGATTGCTGATGATGGTTCCCAGTTGGGGGTCAAATCTAAGCAAGAAGCTTTGAAGTTGGCAGAGCAAGCTAACTTAGACCTTGTTTTGGTAGCACCTAAAGCAAAACCACCTGTTGCCAAGATCATGGATTATGGGAAGTATCGTTTTGAGTTGCAGAAGAAACAGCGTGAAGCTCGTAAAAAGCAAAAAGTGATCAACGTTAAAGAAGTTCGTTTAAGCCCAACGATCGATACTAACGATTTTAATACTAAAGTTAAGAATGCACGTAAATTCTTGACAAAAGGTGATAAAGTTAAGGTATCTATTCGCTTTAAGGGTCGTGCGATCACACATAAAGAGATCGGACGCGAAGTTCTTGATAGATTTGCTGCGGAAACAGATGATGTTGCAACAGTCGAATCTAAAGCAAAAATGGATGGACGCAGCATGTTCTTAATGCTTGCGCCTAAAGCCGAAAAATAGGCTGATAGTTTATTTAGGAGGAGTACAGTATTATGCCAAAACAAAAAACACACCGCGCATCAGCAAAACGCTTTAAGCGTACAGGAAATGGTGGTTTGAAGCGTGCTCACGCTTTCACATCTCACCGTTTCCACGGCAAGACAAAGAAACAACGCCGTCAATTGCGTAAGCCAGCAATGGTATCTGCTTCAGATATGAAGCGTATCAAGCAAATGCTTTCTCAAATGAAATAATTATTGAGATTCTATTACTCGGTTGCAATGTAAGATTGCATCATTATTGTGCTTTGCAGAAGCGATTGTTGGATCGTTTTTTCAGCGCACAGATCAGTTTTGTGAGTCCCGCATAACGTCGGGCTAAGTTTAAGGAGGAATTAACCATGCCACGTGTTAAAGGTGGAACAGTTACGCGTCAACGCCGTAAAAAAATGATCAAATTAGCTAAAGGATACCGCGGTTCAAAGCATATCCAATTTAAAGTAGCTAAGCAACAAGTTATGAAGTCTTACCAATACGCATTCCGCGATCGTCGTAAGACAAAATCAAACTTCCGTAAATTATGGATTGCTCGTATCAACGCAGCAGCTCGTATGAACGATATCAGCTACAGCAAGTTGATGCACGGTTTGAAATTAGCTAACATTGATGTTAACCGTAAAATGTTAGCTGATCTTGCAATCAGCGATGCAGCTGCTTTCACAGCGCTTGTTGATGAAGCTAAGAAAGCTTTGGCAAAATAATTTGTCACTCATTTAGTTAAAAGGCTGAGACTACTGTTGTCTCGGCTTTTTTCTTTAGCTGTCACATTAAATTTTGCTAAAAGTAGTTTTGCTAGCATATAATAGTAGTTAGAGACTATATTTTGAAGGAGATATACTTTGCTCAATAAATTTGAACCAACATGGATGGTCGAGTCGATCTATGATCTTTCACCGACTGAGTTAAGAGAAAAAGGGATCAAAGTTGTTTTGACTGACCTTGATAACACTTTGATCGCTTGGGATAATCCCGAGGGCACGCCTCAATTGCATGCGTGGTTACACAAGATGGAAGATGCTAAGATCCCGGTGGTCGTAGTGTCAAATAACAAGCATAAGCGGATCGAACACGCTTTAGCGGCCTTGGAACTACCTTTTGTTTCGCGGGCTTTGAAGCCACTTACCCGTGGGATCCAAATTGCTTTGAAGCGCTATGGCTTAAAGAAAAATGAGGTCGTTTTAGTTGGTGATCAATTAATGACTGATGTAATGGCTGCAAATAATGCTGGGATCCGTAGTATTTTGGTCAAGCCACTAGTGGATTCCGATGCGTGGAATACTAAGATCAATCGTTTCTTTGAAAAGATCGTTAAAAAACGTTTGATCAAAAAAGATAGATTGAGTACAAAATGGGGGCATACACTAGATGACTGAAAATGAAGAATTATACTGTATCGGTTGTGGGGCTAAGATCCAATCTGAAGATAAAGCCGAACCCGGTTATACCCCACAAGCAGCGATCCAAAAGGGCTTAGAAAATAGCGAGCTTTATTGTCAACGCTGTTTTAGATTACGCCACTACAATGAGGTAGCTGACGTTTCCTTAACTGATGATGACTTTTTGCGTCTGCTAAATCAGATCGGTCAAACTGATGCTTTGATCGTCAATGTCGTTGATATCTTTGATTTTAACGGTTCACTCATTCCAGGATTACACCGTTTTGTAGGGGATAACCCTGTTTTATTAGTCGGTAACAAGGAAGATCTTTTACCACATTCACTGAAGCGTTCTAAGATCAAAGATTGGATGCGTCAAGAGGCCAACAAACAGGGGCTTCGTCCAGTCGATGTCGCTTTGACTAGCGCAAAACGTGGTAAAGACCTCGAAGATCTGTTAGAATTGATCGACAAATATCGTGAAGGCCGCGATGTATATGTTGTTGGTGTTACTAACGTGGGTAAATCAACTCTGATCAATCGGATCATCAACCAAACGACAGGGGTCAAAGACTTGATCACGACTTCCCGTTTCCCAGGAACCACGCTTGATCGGATCGAGATCCCATTTGGTGATGGTCATTTCTTGATCGATACACCAGGGATCATCCATAAGCATCAAATGGCGCATTATCTATCACCTAAGGCTTTGCGTTTAGCTACGCCACAAAAAGAGATCAAGCCGAAAGTTTACCAATTAAATGAAGGGCAGACACTTTTCTTTGGCGCCTTAGCTCGTTTTGACTATATCTTTGGGGGAAAGCAAGGTGTGATCGTTTATACTGACAACAACTTAATGATCCATCGGACTAAGACCGAAAAAGCGACCGAGTTTTATGCTAAACATGCAGGTACGTTATTGACTCCACCGACAGCTGAAGAAATGAAAGATTTTCCTAAGCTAGTACGTTTTGAATTCAAGACGACCGAAAAAAGTGATCTTGTTTTCGCAGGTTTAGGTTGGGTCACAGTTAAAGCCAATAGCGTTGTTGCAGGCTGGGCTCCAGAAGGCGTAGCCGTTATTTTAAGAAGAGCGATGGTTTAAGAGAGGAATTAGAATATGAAACTTAAGGGTAAACAAAAACGCTATTTACGTGCTCAAGCACACGGAATGCGTCCGTTATTTCAAGTGGGTAAGGAAGGTTTGAGTGCAAACTGGCTCGCTCAGATCGAAGATGCTATTGAAAAACGTGAATTATTTAAGGTAAATATCTTACAAAATGCATTGGTCGAAGATGAAGAAGTGATCGCGTTTATCGAAGACAATACTGATATCCAAGTCGTGCAAAAGATCGGTCATGTTTTAGTATTGTTCAAACAAGCAAATAAACGCGATAATCGTTCATATTCACTTGAAGTTACTAAACTCTAAGAGGTGTAGGTAAGATGCTAAAGACCGAAACGACGGTGGCTTCTAAAGTCCAAGTTCAACCATTAAAAGCTGATAGCCGTGAACGGATCGGGATCATGGGGGGGACTTTTAATCCACCACATTTAGGACATTTGATCATGGCTAAGCAGGTGCAAGAGCAACTTGATCTAGATAAAGTATTATTTATGCCAGATAATTTGCCCCCACACATCGACCAAAAAGCTGCGATCGCTGCCAAATATCGCTTGCACATGGTCGAAATGAGTATTGCTTCTGAGCCTAAATTTCAACTCGAAGATATTGAGATCAGACGTGGTGGGGTCAGCTACACCTATGACACGGTCCAAGAGCTCAAGCAGCTATATCCCGATGCTGACCTCTACTTTATCATCGGGGGAGATATGGTCGAGTATTTGCCTAAATGGTACAAGGTCGATGAATTGGTCAAAATGATCCAATTTGTCAGTGTAGAGCGCAAGGGTTATGCGAAAAAAAGTGACTACCCTTTGATCTGGGTGGATGTTCCACGGATAGATATCAGTTCGTCGATGATCCGGGAAAGATTGCAACAAGGGCGCTCGATCAAGTACTTGGTAACAAGTGAAGTGGAAAATTATATCAGACAAGAAGGTCTTTATCATGACACAAACAGTTGAATACCAAAAACATTATTACGCTGGTTCGCGTGAAGAGCTGATCGCTAAAGTTAAAGAACAGGTCAGTGAAAAGCGGTTTAAACACATTTTAGGGGTCGAACAAGCTGCGTTAGAATTAGCCCGAGCTAACGATTATGAGCTTGAAAAAGCTAGTGTGGCAGCTTTAGTCCATGATTATGCTAAAGAACGTAGCGAAGCAGAGTTTAAAGCGATGATCGCTCAAGCTGGACTAGAGAAAGACTTATTGAATTGGAACAATTTTATCTGGCATGGAGTCGTTGGGGCTGAGATCATCAAAAAAGAATTACAGATCACTGATGAAGAGATCTTAAATGCGGTCCGGCGCCATACAGTTGGGGCCAAAGAAATGACAACGCTAGATCAGATCGTGTATGTCGCTGATTATATCGAACCAGGTCGTGATTTTCCTGGGGTCGACCAGGCACGTCAGATCGCTGCTAAAAGTTTACGGGCAGCAGTTGAGTTTGAAACTAAGCATACACTGCTCTATTTGATGAATAATAACAAAACAATTTATCCCGCTGCGATCTTGACATATAATGCATATGTCGCATCGTAGCCTATTTAGGAGGACTATATGAACAGTCAAGAATTATTAGAATTAGTTGTTCGCGCTGCAGATAGCAAGCGTGCGGAAGATATCATTGCTTTAGATGTCCAAAATATCAGTTTATTGGCTGATTACTTTGTGATAATGCAAGCAGGTTCTGAAAGACAAGTTAAAGCTGTAACTGAAGCGATCGTTGAAAAAGTTCATGAAGCAAATGAAGATATCAAGAGTGTTGAAGGTAAAGATGGTGCCAACTGGATCTTACTTGATCTAGGGGATGTGATCGTGCATGTCTTCAAAGAAGAAACACGTCAATTTTATAACTTAGAAAAATTATGGTCTGATGCACCATTAGTTGATATCGAAGAATGGGTCAAAGACTAAGATGATCTACTCGAGTTTTGCAAAGCTCTATGATGAGCTGATGGAACCAACGATGTATGATCAATGGTTAGATTTTGTTGAGCAAGAACTCCCCAAAACTACGGGACAGATACTGGATCTAGCCTGTGGTGCCGGCCGTTTAGCGGTCATGTTAGCTCAAAATGGTTATCAAGTTTCAGGAGTTGATCTATCAGAAGAAATGCTCGCTTTAGCTGAAATGCATGCTAGAGAAGCCAAGTTAGCGATCCCATTTATGCAGGGAAATATGCTAGACTTGAGTGAACTGGGACAGTATAGTGCGGTGACTTGTTTTGCGGACTCATTTTGCTACTTACAAGATGAAGTTCAAGTGCTTCAGGCTTTTAAAGAAGTCTATCAACATCTAGAAGATGATGGAAAATTTATTTTTGATGTGATCACACCTTATCAAACTGATGAGGTCTACCCCGGCTATATGTATAATTATACTGCTGAAGATCAAGCCTTTATCTGGAGTAGTTTTGCTGACGAATTTGAACATAGCGCGGTCCATGAATTGACCTTTTTTGTTTGGAATGAAGCGCTGGAGAGTTATGAAAGAATAAGTGAGATCCATCATGAACGGACTTATGAATTAGAGGTCTACCAGCGTTTGTTGACTCAAGCAGGATTTAAGGATATCACGGTAAGTGCTGATTTTGGTAAGGGCGACTTCACTTCGGAAACGACGCGGTGGTTTTTTAGTTGCCATAAGCAAATAGGGGGATAAAAAATGCCAGTTGCGGGAATTATTGCTGAATATAATCCATTTCATAATGGACATCTTTACCAGATACAAGAGGTCAAAAAAAAGTTCCCTGATGCACCATTAGTAGTAGCGATGAGTGGAAATTTTTTGCAACGTGGCGAACCAGCTAGCTTTGATAAGTGGACGCGTGCTGAACAAGCTTTAGCTAATGGAACCGATCTTGTGGTCGAGATGCCTGTCTTGGCCTGTGTTCAACCAGCTGATCGTTTTGCTTTTAATGGTGTCTCGATCCTAGCCTCGTTAGGCGTGACGGATCTATTTTTTGGTGCCGAGCATGCGGAGTATGATTTTGCTGACTATGCGCGCCTAGTTCAAAGTGCACACGGTGATTTTAAAACGTATAGTGAATCTTATGCAGCAACATTTCAAAAAGCAGTTGCCGCTAAGATCGGTCATAATGTCGATCAGCCCAATGATCTTTTAGGGCTGGCGTATGCTAAAGCAAATTTAAAGTTGGGTGAGCCCTTGCGCTTGAACCCGATCCAGCGCAAAAATGCAAATTATCATGAAGTAGAATTAAAAGCGGGGACGATCGCCAGTGCAACTGCGATCAGGCAGCACTACTTAGCTGGAAATTTAGCGAAACTGAGTGCTTATGTCCCTGAAGCTACGTTAGCGACACTAAAAACACAAAGATTACTGACATGGGATGATTTTTTCCCATATTTAAAGTATAAATTGCTGTCAACTACACCCGCACGCTTAGGTGAGATCTATGGAATGGCTGAGGGGATCGAATATCGCTTAAAAGAGCAGATGGAACGATTACCAAGTACAGCTGATTTTGATCAGTGGTTAAAAGCAGTCAAGACCAAGCGTTTCACCTATACGCGTTTGTCGCGTTTGGCTTGTGCCTTATTGTTAGAACTGACCCCCGCTGAGGTCAAAGAGTACAATAAAGCCCCATATATGCGCCTGTTAGGCTTTAATGCCAAGGGACAACAGGTACTAAGTCGAGCTAAAAAAACAAGTGCGCACCAGATAATTGCTAAAGTTTCTAAAGATGATAAAAATGCAGCTTATCGGGTCGATTATCGCGCCGGAAAAATTTACCAGCTGCAAAATCAGCTGGAACAGGATCTAAAAAGAGCGCCAATACGCATTTTTTAAATAGGTGTCAAGGAAAAAGCATTGACAAAGCTTTTTAAAGCAAGTATAATCAATTTTGTTGCATTAGGAGGAATATAGCATGAAATGGTCATTAAATGAATTGCGCCAAACTGCTGATGAGCCGTTGATGTTTGAAGAGACTTTAGACCTTAAAGCTTCTTTGCAAAAACGGCGTCCAGAAATTCTGGATGTTTCCCCGGTTTTGGTCAAGGGTGTCTTTTCAATTGATGAATTAGGCGTCTTAGGCTATGCCAAAGTTAAAACGACAGTCACTTTACCTTCAACGCGTTCACTTGAACCAGCTGAAGTCGACTTAGAGTTTGAATTTACGGAACATTATGTCAGTCACCATGAGCGTGATCTTTCACGGTTTGAGGATACAGATGTTGTGATCGTTTTAGAAAATGACATCTTAGATCTCAACAGTGTGATCGAAGACAATATTTTGTTACAAATTCCGATGCAGGTTTTAACGAAAGCCGAACAACAAGATGATGCGACAATGCCTAATGGTGGCGATTGGAACGTTGTCAGTGAAGGTGAGTTAAAGAAAATGCAAAAAGATGAAGATGGTGTTGATCCACGATTGGCTAAACTCAAGGATTTTTTCGAAAATTCTAAAGATTAGTTGCAAAAGTGGTGAATAACAAGTAAAATTCTTTTTGTTGGATATTTTTAAAATTTTGAAGGAGGTGTTTCTCGATGGCTGTACCAGCACGTAAAACATCTAAAACACGTAAGAGATTACGTCGTACACACTACAAATTGTCAGTACCTGGCATGAGCGCTTGCCCTAACTGTGGTGAATTGAGAAAGTCACACCATGTTTGCCCAGCTTGCGGTTTCTACGGTGACAAAGAAGTTGTAAAAACAAAATAATTTTGTTAAATGATGATATGGGACCATGGCCCTGTCATTTTTTCTCAAAGTTCACGCCCCAGATCTGCGGATCATGGGGCGTTTCTTTTTAAGTACACGTAGTTGTGGATTTTGTGATAGAATTAGACATAAATGAATTTAACGGAGGTAGCAGATTTATATGGACGTACATAATGTTGAGCTGACGATCAGTGCAGTCCGCCCAGAACAATATCCAGCAGAAGGGTATCCTGAGATCGCCTTATCAGGGCGTTCCAATGTGGGAAAATCGTCACTGATCAACACCTTGATCAATCGTAAAAATTACGCCCGGACATCCAGTCAACCAGGTAAGACACAGACTTTGAACTTTTATAATATTGAAGATGAGCTATATTTTGTCGATGTGCCAGGTTATGGTTATGCAAAAGTTTCAAAAAAAGATCGTGAAAAATGGGGGAAAATGATCGAGACATATTTTGAAACACGGCAAGAATTGCGGGGAGTTATCTCATTAGTCGATGCTCGTCACGAACCGACCGAGCTTGATTGTCAGATGATCGAATTTTTACATTACTACAACTTGCCGATCTTAGTCGTTGGAACTAAGATCGATAAAATCGCTCGTGGTAAGTGGAATAAGAGTGAAAGCATCATTCGCAAAAAGTTGCGCTTACGTAAAGAAGATAAAGTCATTTTATTTTCAGCAGTTACTAAAACAGGTAAAGAACAGATCTGGGAATGGATCGATGCACATACAATGGGGGCTGAATAGATGGAATTTAATGAATACCAAGTAGCAGCAAATCGTACTTTATATGGAAATGAACAGGTTTTGACCAATTGTGCCTTGGGCTTAGCTGGTGAGAGTGGACAGTTGATCGATCTTGTGAAAGATTATACATTTAAGGGTAAAGATCTTGACCGTGAAAAATTAGTGGCTGAGATGGGAGATGTTTTGTGGTATCTATCTCAGATCGCACAATGGGCAGATATTCCTTTTGATGAGGTCGCACAAAAGAACATCGATACGTTGAATCGCCGTTATCCAAATGGATTCACTCCGAATGCATAATGATACAAATAATGAGAATGCCAGTGAAGTTTTCGTTCCTGGCATTCTCATTATTTTTTCTTATCCTTATCTTCTTTTTTAGGATCGGTACTTTCTTTTTCTTCGCGCTTAGCCTTTTTTTCCGGCTCGATCGCAAATTTACTGAAGAGATCTTCGAGTTTATTGGTTTGATTGATCTTAAGACCCATGAATATCACCTTGCTTTAACTTGTTTATCCCAAGGATAACAGGTCTTTGCCTAGATTTCAAATTAGATATATTCAATAATTTTTGTATAAAAACAACTTTTTTCGATTATTTATTGCATAAATAATCTTATAGGGGTATAATACCTATAAATTAAAAAATAAGAAGTGGGAGTCAAGCCAAGTGGTGCGACACACAAATTTAAAAAAGGAGCTATTGGAAATGAATAAACTCAAGCAATTTATTTTAATGCTGGTCATGATGTTTGCGGTTTTTTTACCACTTAGTAATTTAACTGTCAAAGCTGACCAAACGGATACTTCTTTGGAAGATATCAAAAAAAGTGGAAAATTGGTAGTCGGTTTAAGCGCCGATTATCCACCATATGAATTTACAGCTAAAGTTGATGGCAAAACAGAGTATGTTGGGATCGATATTGAGATCGCTAAAAAATTGGCAAAAGATCTCGGTGTAAAACTTGAGATCAAAAATATGTCATTTGATTCGCTCTTAGTGGCTTTGGAAACAAATAAGGTCGATGCGATCATCTCGGCAATGAACCCGACGCCTGAAAGAAAAGAAAGTGTTGATTTTTCCGATATCTATTATTCGGGTAAACAATACATGGTCATCAACAAAAAAGATGCTAGCAAATACAAGAGTTTAGCAGATTTTAAGGGACAAACAGTTGGGGCTCAAAATGGATCATTGCAATATAATTTAGTCAAAGATCAGATGCCTGGTACGACTGTCAAAGGACTTTCGAAGTTGAATAACTTAGTCTTAGCGCTACAATCAGGCAAAGTTAGCGGGATCGCCATGGAAGAACCAACAGCTAAAGCATATGTGGCTAACAATAGTCAACTATTAGCCTTTGATCCAGGCTTTTCTGTCAGTTCTGATCAAACCGGTTCAGCGATCGCATTTAGAAAAAATTCGCCTGCTCTAGTTGCTGCAGCAAATAAGACATTGGCTCAGATCAAAAAACAAAATTTACTTGATACAAAGTATGTGCCTGAAGCTGCTAAATACATGGAAACGACTACCAAAAATAATACCATGATGAGCTATTGGACATATTTTGCTAAAGGGATCGAATATACTTTGATCATCACGGTCACAGCGGTCTTCTTTGGTTTTATCTTAGGGACATTGCTCTCCTTGATGCGTCTATCTGAGAACAAGTTGTTGCATAGCATTGCAGTTTGCTATATCGAGTTTATCCGGGGCACACCGTTGATGGTCCAAGTGATGTTTGTCTACTTTGGTGTCGGTGCGGTGATCCAATCCTTACCAGCTTTGGTAGCCGGGATCATTGCGACTGCCTTGAATTCAGCGGCTTACATTGCTGAAGTTATTAGATCGGGGATCGAATCTATTCCAGCCGGTCAAACCGAGGCAGCTCGTTCGTTAGGGATGACACAAAAAGATACGTACCGTTATGTTGTTATTCCACAAGCATTGAAAAATATTTGGCCAGCTTTAGGTAATGAATTTGTGACATTGATCAAGGAAAGTTCGATCGTCTCGATCATCGGTGTCGGCGATCTGATGTATCAAACACAATTAGTACAATCTGCGACATATAAGGGTGTCATGCCACTGTTCATCGCAATGGTGATCTACTTTATCATGACATTTAGTTTGTCGAAATTACTCAACTTGTTTGAAAGGAAGTTAAACCATGGATAAAATGATCGAGATCAAAAACTTGAAGAAAAATTACGGTAAAAATGAAGTTTTAAAAGATATCACCGAGACAGTGAATAAGGGTCAAGTTATTTGTGTGATCGGACCTTCTGGCTCAGGTAAGAGTACATTTTTACGTTGCCTAAATGTTTTAGAAAAACCAACGAGTGGCAAGATCATTTTTGATGGTCAAGATCTAGCGCATATTTCTGAAAAACAACTAAATGTTTTACGTGAAAAGATGGGGATGGTCTTTCAAGGCTTCAATCTTTTCCCTAATATGAGCGTTTTAGAAAATATCAAGTTAGCACCGATGAAGGTCAAAAATGTCGATGAAAAGACCGCCACAGAACGCGGTAAGGAACTGCTTGATAAAGTCGGGCTTTTAGATAAAGCCGATCAATTCCCGGATAGTCTATCTGGGGGCCAAAAGCAACGGGTAGCGATCGCCCGTGCTTTAGCGATGGATCCGGAAGTTATTTTATTTGATGAACCAACTAGTGCGTTAGACCCTGAAATGGTCGGCGAAGTTTTGAAAGTTATGCAAGATCTAGCTGATAGTGGGATGACGATGGTCGTGGTCACACATGAAATGGGCTTTGCGCGTGAGGTAGCTGATGAAGTTTGGTTCATGGCAGATGGCTATGTCCAAGAGATCGGTAGTCCAGAAGAGATCTTTGAACATCCAAAATCTGCTCGTGCCAAAGATTTCTTAGCCAAAGTTTTATAAAATAAATGATCAGGGAATACGCTTGTCATTTTGATGGCAAGCGTATTTTTACGTATTGTAAAACTAATTTTTGCTGTATAATTAATATAGAGGAAGTAGTGAAAGGAAAAGTGAGATGGCATCAGAACATATTGAAAACAAATTAAAATTGTTACCTGATCTTCCCGGATGCTATCTGATGAAAGATATCAATAGCAAGATCATCTATGTGGGTAAGGCCAAGAATTTGAAGAACCGGGTCAGGTCTTACTTCAAAAGTAGTCATGAAGGTAAAACGGCTAAGTTGGTCTCTGAGATCTATGATTTTGAAACGATCATCACATCAACAGACAAAGAAGCGTTCTTGCTAGAAATAACGCTGATCCAAAAGTATACACCTCATTACAATATCAAGTTGAAACGGGGGACGGGTTACCCGTATATCAAGATCACTAACGAAAAAGACCCCGTGATAAAGATCGTTAGTCAAGTCAAAAAAGATGGGGGCTATTATTTTGGTCCTTATCCCAATGTTTACGCTGCGCAAGAAACATTACAGTTATTGCAAAAGGTGTATCCTTTAAGGCGTTGCAATGGTTATCAAAAGCGACCTTGCCTGTACTATCATATGGGCCAATGTTTAGGCGCGTGCTTTAAAGAAGTCGATCCAGCTGAGTATGAAAAAAACATCAAAAAGATCAAGTCTTTTTTGAGTGGTAATGTAGGTGGGATCAAGCGCAAATTGACCACAAAAATGCAACAAGCTGCAGAACAACTCGAATATGAGCGTGCCGGTGAGATCAGAGATCAGATCCGTTATGTTGAGATGACGGTCGAACGTCAAAAGATCATTTCTAATGACAATACGCCGCGTGATCTGTTCGGCTTTTATATGGATAAGGGGTGGATCTCTATCCAAGTTTTCTTCATTCGCCAAGCGCGGTTGATGAAACGAGAAAAACGCCTTTTCCCATGTATCGATACCCCTGAGGCTGAATTAGCTTCATTTATCTTACAGTTTTATAACCAAAAAAATCGGATCTTGCCTAAAGAGATCTTGGTTCCTGAAACGATCGATAAGGAGATCTTAGCTGATATTTTACAAACACCAGTTAGGACGCCAAAACGTGGGGCTAAAAGAGAATTGCTTGATCTGGCCAGCCAAAATGCTCAGCTAGTTTTAGAAGAAAAGTTTCGTTTACTAGAATTAGATGATCGTAAAACGACTGGAGCAATGAAAGAGATCACTGATGCCTTAGGTCTACCAGTGGGTCATCGGATCGAAGCCTTTGATCATTCGCATACACAGGGGTCAGACCTTGTTTCCGCGATGGTTTGTTTTGTGGATGGGCAACCAGAGAAAAATGATTATCGTAAATACAAATTGCAAACAGTCGATCATGCGGATGAAGCGGCTAGCACACGTGAAGTCATCTATCGGCGCTATAGTCGGTTATTGAAAGAAAAAAAGCCATTACCTGATTTGATCTTGATGGACGGGGCAGAGATCCAAGTTCAAGCAGCGGTCGATGTCTTGCATAATCAGTTAGGGTTGACGATCCCGGTAGCTGGAATGGTAAAAAATGAGCACCACAAGACGGCCGATCTTTTGCGCCAAGATGGCGAACGGATCGGACTAGATCCTAAGAGCGAGGGCTTTTATCTGTTGCAGAGGATCCAAGATGAAGTTCACCGATTTGCGGTGACGTTTCATCGGCAAGTTAGATCAAAAAATTCGCTTTCATCCAAGCTTGAACGGATCCCGGGTGTGGGACCAAAAACACGGATCAAACTTTTGCGTAATTATGGCTCTTTAAAGAAGATCGCGCAAGCTTCATTAGAAGAGCTCCAAGCTTTAGGGATCTCTAAAAAGGTCGCCCAAACGATCAAGCTAAGTTTAGATAATTAAGTGCTATTCTTGGTTGAAGAATGAGGCGTGAAACTGTTATACTTGTGCTTAGTGTTACAATATTTTGAAAATTTTTTAGGTAATATTGAATAATAATTAGAGATTATATAGAAACATCCCGGACAGCAGATGTTGTCGGATTATTTAGAAGGGTGAAATAAATGTTTGTAGATCAAGTTAAAATTCAAGTCAAAGCCGGTAAAGGTGGCGACGGTGCCGTGGCTTTCCGGCGCGAAAAATATGTTCCTAATGGGGGACCGGCTGGAGGAGATGGTGGTAAAGGTGGCAGTGTCATCTTGAAAGTCGATGAAGGTTTACGGACTTTGATGGATTTTCGTTATCACCGTATTTTTAAGGCTAAACCTGGCCAAAATGGAATGATCAAAGGGATGTATGGCCGTGGAGCAAAAGACTTATATATTGCAGTTCCACAAGGTACGACCGTAACGGATGCTGATACGGGTGAGGTCTTAGGCGATCTAGTCGAAAACGGAGCCGAGTTAGTCGTAGCCAAAGGTGGTCGCGGTGGCCGTGGCAATATTCATTTTGCTTCAGCTAAGAATCCAGCCCCTGAGATCGCTGAAAATGGTGAACCAGGGATCGAACGGAATTTAAAGCTCGAACTTAAAGTTTTAGCGGATGTCGGTCTAGTCGGGTTCCCATCAGTTGGTAAATCGACCTTACTTTCAGTTGTAACGAGTGCTAAACCTAAGATCGCTGACTATCACTTTACAACACTTGTACCAAACTTAGGGATGGTACGCTTGGATGACGGTCAAGATTTCGTCATGGCTGACTTGCCAGGGTTGATCGAAGGGGCTTCCCAAGGTGTTGGTTTAGGGATCCAATTTTTACGTCACGTTGAGCGGACAAGAGTGATCTTGCATTTGGTCGATATGTCTGGCACTGAAGGTCGTGATCCTTTTGAAGATTATCAAAAGATCAACGCTGAATTAAAGAAATATGATCCAGCTTTGTTAGAACGACCACAGATCGTAGTTGCATCTAAGATGGATATGCCAGATTCCGCTGAAAATTTGGCTAAATTTAAAGAACAACTTGCTAAAGATGATACTTTAGCGACTAAACCAGAAGTGTTAGCCATCTCTTCTTTGACACACCAAGGTTTAGATGAATTATTACACAAGACTGCTAAATTATTGGCTGAAACGCCAGCCTTTGAGACTAAAGCTGAAAAACTTCAAGGTGAACAGGCTAAAGTCTATGAGTTCGAGGAACAAGCAGCAGAAGCACCATTTACACTTACACGTGATGCAGATGCAACTTGGGTCCTTGGTGGTGCTAAGTTAGAAAAACTCTTCAAGATGACGAACCTAGATCACGAAGAAAGCATGATGCGTTTTGCTCGTCAATTGCGTGGAATGGGCGTTGATGATGCCTTGCGTGAGCGTGGAGCTAAGAACGGTGATCTTGTAAGAATTGGCAACTTTACATTTGAATTTGTTGAATAAGATTTAAAGGAAATATTTACAAATGGGAAAAAGGTTAAAGAAGAGTAGATATATTACAGGTTTTGATGGTATCAGAACGATCGCAGTCATCGGTGTTATCTTGTATCACTTAGCACCGTATCAATTTCAAGGTGGTTTCCTAGGTGTTCCGATCTTTTTTGTGGTTTCAGGCTATTTGATCACAGATCTATTGCTTCAAGAATGGCAACAAAATAAACGGATCGATATCAAGGGTTTTTATATTAGACGAATGAAGCGCCTATACCCAGCTTTAGTTACACTGGTATTAGTAACGACCGCCTACATTACTTTGTTTGCCCGTGATCTACTGACAAATATTCGGGCAATAATCGTGACCAATTTTTTATATGTTTATAATTGGTTTCAAGTGGCGCATCATGAATCTTATTTTGATAAGTTTGGGACCCAGTCACCGTTTACCCACTTATGGTCATTATCGATCGAAGGACAATTTTATCTTTTTTGGCCAATAATTATTTTATTACTGCTGAAATTTGTCAAGAAGAAGCAACCGATCTTTGATACGATGATCATTTTAGCGTTTATCTCAGCTTTGTTGATGGCGATCATGTATCGAAGTGGGCAAGATCCTTCCCGGGTTTATTACGGTACGGATACACGGATGTTTTCGATCTTATTAGGAACATCGTTAGCAGTTGTTTGGCCAAGTACAGCACTTAAAAAGAAATTGCAACCAAATTTTAGGTTAGCGCTAGATGTGATCGGTGGGGTCACAATGTTGCTGTTACTTTGGATGTTTATGCGCATGACAGGTGAAAGTACCTTGGTTTACCGAGGCGGAATGTTTTTCTTCTCCGTTTTATCGATGATCTTAGTCGCAGTTGTGGCTCATCCGGGGGCTGACATCAACCGGTTGTTGACAAATCCATTATTTACTTGGATCGGAAAGCGTAGTTACGGGATCTACTTATATCAATATCCGGTCTTAGTCTTTTTTGAAGATAAAGTTAATGTCGCTGATCACCCATTCTTGTATGGTGTGATCGAAGTAGCTTTGATCTTAGTGATCAGTGATCTTTCTTACCGTTATCTTGAATTGCCATTGCAACATTTTGACTATTCTAAGACATGGGCAACGATCAAGGAAGTTTTTGCACCAGAATCACGTTACGGCAAAAAACGCTGGTATCTAGCTGTGCCAAGTGTGATCATTTTGTTAGCTTTGACGGGTGCGATCATTTCACCGGCCCATGGTTCTGAAAGTAAGCAAAATTCAGCACTAGAAAAGGCGATCGAATCAAATAACAAAAAAGTGGCAACACAAAATAAGGAGATCCAAGCTGGTAAAAGCAGTCAAGCTTCAAGTGCTCAAACAGCAAGTTCAAGTTCTGAGCAAGCTGCAAGTAGTTCTGAGTCTAGTTCAAGTGATTCATTGACCCAAGCTGAGCTTACGCGAGCGCAAACTTTACCGATCACAGCGGTAGGGGATTCGGTCCTGGCTGATGCTTCAGCTACACTACAAGGGATCTTTCCTAATATGTATGTCGATGCTAAAGTCGGACGTCAGGTCAGAGAAGCAGTTCCGGTCTTGCAATCGTTAGCTCAAATGGGTAAACTATCTGACACAGTTTTGATCAGTGAAGGTACTAATGGTCCATTTACGGCAGATGAGATGCAACAGATCATGACGATCTTGGGTGATAAACGTAAAGTATATTGGATCAATGTTCACGTTCCGACACGGCGTTGGCAAGATCAAGTCAATGCTGATCTAAAGGAAGCAGCTAAGAAATATCACAATCTAAAGATAATTGATTGGTATGCTTACAGTAAAGATCATGCCGATTGGTTCTATAGTGATAATGTCCATCCAAATCCAGAAGGACTCAAATACTATGGACCTTTTGTAGCAAAACAGATACTAAAATAAATAAAAGATGCTTTCAGTTTTGAAGGCATCTTTTTTATTTAAGTAATAATTTTGTGGGGCTGATCTTAAGGCCAAAAAGTGGTCGGGGTGTCTCATTAGACATTAGACTCAGTGTTGTAGTTGGCGCTACGGTTGCTAACTTTAAATGAAGTTCTTTTAGTGTCAGCGGTTTTTTAGTTGGCAATAAAATAACTTCGGTCGGCAAAAAGCGCACTATCCCCACTGGCAAAGTTTGCGTGGGCGTTGTGAAATAAACTTTTAAAGTTGGATCGAGTTCTGTGGTCAAATGTAAAAAATCACTGATACGCAATGGACTCACCTCGATCATATTATAAAACATTTGTTCGATAAAAACAAAATTTTTATTCTAGCGATCATGCTCCTCTGAGGTTTTATATCAGGGCACTTTGTCTACTTGGGGAAATGATGATAGAATATAAAAGGAATAATATGCAAAACTACTTCGGCTTTGCCGATTAGAATAGGAATATCAATTGATGGAATTAGAATTTTTAGGTACAGGTGCGGGCTCACCTGCGAAATTTCGCAATGTATCATCGGTCGCCCTAAAACTGTTAGATGAGGAAAATGCGGTATGGTTATTTGATGTTGGTGAAGGCACGCAACATCAGATCTTACGCACGACGATCAGACCACGTAAGGTCGATAAGATCTTTATAACGCATTTGCATGGAGATCATATCTTTGGCCTACCTGGTTTTTTGAGCAGTCGTTCATTTCAAGGGGGCGAAGAATTAAGGCCACTGACGATCTATGGACCTAAAGGGATCGCTGATTTTGTGAGGATAAGTTTGAAAGTTTCGCAAACACATCTTTCATACCCACTGCGTTTTGTAGAGTTAGCAGACGAAGGTGTGATTTTTGAGAATGATAAGTTCAAAGTTTCATTTTGTCGGCTAGATCATCGGATCGAATGTGTGGGTTACCGGATCGAAGAAAAAGACCATCCTGGTGAACTGTTGATCGATAAATTACGGGCTGAACATGTTCCTTCTGGCCCGATCTATGGTCGGATCAAAGCCGGTGAAGTTGTGACTTTACCCGATGGACGTACGCTTGATGGTAAGGATTATATCGGCGAACCTCAAAAGGGCCGGATCATTACGATCTTAGGTGATACTAGACAAACCCCAGGGATCTTAGAATTAGCTCAAGGTGCAGATGTGTTGGTACACGAGAGTACATTTGGCAAAGGTGAAGCCAAACTAGCACGTAACTATTATCATTCGACGTGTATCCAAGCCGCTAAGATCGCAAATAAAGCTGGTGTCAAGCAATTACTATTGAATCACATTTCGGCACGTTATGTCGGACCTTTAGCAGCGCAACTCCAAAAAGATGCTGCAAGTATCTTTAGCAATGTCAAGGTGGTCAAGGATTTCGATGTGATCGATGTTCCATTCAAAAAGAAAGGTGAGAAAAGCTAATGACAGGATATAAGCATTTAAAAGACCTAACGAATCGAGTTGTTTTGATCACAGGAGCTTCTTCTGGTTTAGGCGAACAGGTCGCTTACCAAGTGGCTAAGCAAGGAGCGATCGTAGTTGGGTGTGCGCGACGCAAGGATAAGCTTGAAAAGGTGATGGCTGTCTGTCGGGCGATCTCGGGGAGATTAGCCTATGCTTACCAATTAGATGTCTCTCATCCACATCAGATCGAAAAAGTGATCGATGAAGTAGAGGCAAATGTCGGTCCGATCGATGTTTTGATCAATGATGCAGGATTTGGCTTCATGCGTCAAGCTTTGGACTTTAGAATGGATATCGCCGAAAGAATGTTTCGGGTCAATGTCTTAGGCTTGATGTATGTAACTAAATATACAGCTTTAAATATGGCTAAACGTAAACGAGGCATGATCATCAATGTGGCCTCGATCGGTGGAAAGATCGCAACTCCGAAATCATCGATCTATTCAGCTACAAAAGCAGCAGTGATCGCGTATTCCAATGCACTGCGTTTAGAATTGAAGCCTTTAGGGATCGCAGTCTTGACGGTCAATCCAGGTCCGATCAGAACAGCTTTCTTTGAGATCGCCGATGAAACAGGCGAGTATATTGATCGGGTCAAGAAAATGTCATTGAATCCTGAGATCGTTGCTGAAAAGATCGTTAAAGCGATAGGGACGCGTAAACGTGAGCTCAATTTGCCATATTATATGGAATTAGCGCATCATGGATATCAAATTTTTCCTTGGCTAGGTGATCATCTGGCCGGTGGGATCTTTAATAAAAAATAATAAAGGATAGGTAAGATCTATGAAAAAACAATGGAGTTTGATCGGAATTTTAGTTTTAGTCTTAGTGATCGTGATCTTTTCATGGTTAAATGTGCAACCTGTGACCGTTAATTTCGGCTTTTCTCAAGTTACGATGCCGTTAGTGGTGATCTTAGTGATCTCGTTACTTTTGGGGGTCATTTTAGCAGTTCTTTTCTCGATGACGACGATCTTGCAACAAAAACAGGAATTAAAACAGGTCAAGAGTAAATTAGAATCTAACCAAGCAATGCGCCGTGCAGATAAAAACATTAAACAAGAGATAAAGCAAGATACAAAAACAGAAGAAAAATAGTTAGATGTAGGGGGAAAAATATTGGTTTCAGCAAAATATCAATGGCAAGAAGAAAACCTGGCCCCAACTCCAGCTAGCCAAGCGATCGCAGAAGAATTTGGCTTGGCTACGATAGCGGCTGAGCTGTTAGTGAAGAAGGGATATACGACGATCGAGGAAGTTCGTACATTCCTTGAGCCATCAAGTACGAGTTTTCACGATCCATATTTATTATATGATATGCAAAAAACAGTTGATCGGATCCAAGAAGCGATCGTTTCGGGTGAGCATATCACGATTTATGGGGACTATGATGCCGACGGGCTGACTAGTACTGCGATCATGTATGAAACTTTGACACAACTAGGTGCCGATGTTGATTACTATATCCCTGATCGGTTCAAAGATGGCTATGGACCTAATAAAGCTGCCTATGAGCGGTTGATCGCTGATGGAACTGAATTGATCGTGACCGTTGATAACGGTGTCTCAGGGCATGAAGCGATAACTTTAGCAAATGAAAAAGGGGTTGATGTGATCGTCACTGACCACCATGAATTACCACAAACGCTACCACATGCTTATGCGGTGATCCATCCCCGTCATCCTAAGGGAAAATATCCATTTGGCGATCTTTCAGGAGCAGGAGTAGCTTTCAAAGTAGCGACCGCACTCTTAGATGAGATCCCCCAAGATCTTTTAGATCTAGCAACGATCGGAACAGTGGCCGATCTCGTTTCACTGACGGGAGAGAATCGTGCTTTGGTAAAATTTGGTTTGACAGCTTTGGAAAATACCTTGCGTCCTGGCTTGTTGGCCTTATATGAAGTTGCAGGTGTTGACCAACAAACGATCACGTCGGAAACGATCGGCTTTTTGTTAGGACCACGCTTAAATGCGATCGGACGAATGCAGCATGCACAAAGAGATGTTGAATTGCTGACAACATTAGATGATGAGTTAGCAACAGACCTAGCTAAAGAAGCTCAGAGCTTGAACATTCAAAGACAAAACATCGTTGAAGAGATCACGCAACAAGCATTGGACAAGCTTGAACAAGAACCAAAGCATTTAGTCAATGTTGTTGCCGGTCCTGATTGGCATGAAGGTGTCTTAGGGATCGTAGCGAGTCGGTTGGTCGAAAAAACAGGTCGACCAACTTTGGTGCTCAATATTTCAGATGAAGGCATTGCTAAGGGCTCGGGACGTTCGATCGAAGCCTTTCACCTGTTCAATGCTTTGGATGGCCATCGGGAACTGATGACAAGTTTTGGGGGCCATCACATGGCGTGTGGGTTATCACTTGAAGCTAGCAATTTGTCTCAACTTCAAACGATCTTAGATGAAGAGGCAAAAGCTCAAGACCTTGATCCAACGAAAAAACCTGTTTTGCAGGTGACTGCTAAGCTTAAGGCCAGTGAAGTTACACTGGACCTGATCGCTTCGTTAGATAAACTAGCGCCTTTTGGAACGGATAATGAAGTCCCAGTGTTTGAGATCACGGACTACCAAGTTGTACAAGCTAAGGCTCTAGGCAAGACAAATGATCATTTGCGTTTGGATCTAAATACGGGTATGACTCAATTGGCAGCCTTGGCTTTTGGAGTCGGTGATGAATTACCGGAATTATTAGCTCAGCCTAAGTCATTAAAATTTGTCGCCGCGGTCGATAAAAATGAATGGCGGGGTAACATTAGTCCACAATTACTGATCAAAGACTTAGACCAAGTGGCTAAGAAAAAGCCACAAGTTATCATTGAACGCAGCGAACGATTACAAAAAGAGCAGTTTTTGAGTCCAGCTGTTTATGGCTTTTTCAATGCGAACCTGGCTAAACGCTTTGCTGCTCATCTGCCCGCTGGTTCAAAATGTGTCGTTTTTGATCAAAATCTACCACAGTTGACCGTAGATGAAGTAGTTTTGGTCGATCTCCCCCAAAATCTTGCGCAATTGGAATTTGTTTTAGGTAAACTTGATTGTGCCAAAGTCCGGGCTATTTTGTACACCAAGGCTAAAAGTGCACCGTTGCCCGAGCGAACAGATTTTACCAAGGTGTATAAATATGTTTTCCAAGTAGGACATCTGAATTTAAAAACAGACCTTGATCAAGCTGCAACTCAAGTGGGACTAGAAAAATCTCAACTAGTTTTAGTCTTAAAGGTGTTTTTTGAGGCGGGATTTGTTACAATAAAGAATGGAATTTTAGTCGGTGTAAAAAATGCACGTCCACATCGATTAGAAGATACAAATAGTTATCGCACACATGGCCAGCAAATACAAGTCGAAGAGCTAGTTTTGACTAGTTCAGATGAAGCATTGACTGACTGGCTATTACAACGTTTAGGTTAGTGGCGAGAGAAGGAGTTAAGAAAATGGCTTTGGATTTAAATAATTATGTTGAAAGCATCCCTGACTATCCTGAAAAAGGGATCATCTTTCGCGATATTACGCCCTTAATGGCTGATGGTGAAGCCTATCGTCAAGCAACGGATCGGATCGTTCAATTTGCCAAAGATAAGGGTGTTGAAATGGTCGCTTGCCCTGAAGCACGTGGCTTTATCGTAGGGTGCCCAGTGGCTTATGAGTTAGGTGTTGGCTTTGCTCCCGCACGTAAGGCAGGCAAGTTACCACGAGAAACGGTCGAAGCAAAATACGATCTAGAATATGGTACTTCTGCACTTTATATGCACAAAGATGCGATCAAACCGGGACAAAAAGTGTTGATCGTTGACGATCTATTGGCAACTGGCGGAACGATCGGCGCTACGATCGACCTAGTTGAACAACTCGGTGGTGAAGTAGTTGGCTGTGCCTTTATCATCGAATTAAAGGATCTAAATGGACGCGAACGTATCAAAGATTATGATACACTTTGTTTAATGGAATACTAAAAAGCAAGCCTAGTCAGCTAAAAGTTGACTGGGCTTTTTAAATATAGTAATTGCTTAAGCTATCAGAGTTAGTTTAGATAGAATATGGAATTACTATGTTGACGGTAGTAAATAAAATCAAGAAAGGAAAAGCTATATTTTATATAGCAGAAAAACGCATGGAAAAACAAACATTTGCCGTGATCGGGCTCGGGCGTTTTGGCGGTAGTGTCTGTCAAACACTAGCTGATGCTGGACAAGAAGTTTTAGCGATCGACCATGATGAGGCTAGAGTCAATGACTATAAAGATATTGCGACCCAAGCAGTTGTGGCTGATGCCCAAGACGAAGATGTTTTACGTTCGTTGGGGATCAGAAACTTTGACCATGTCATCATTGCGATCGGTGAAGATATTCAAGCAAGTATTTTGGTAACTTTAATGGTCAAAGAACAAGGCGTCAAATATGTAACGGCTAAAGCTCAAAATGAAAATCACGCTAAAGTGTTAGAAAAATTAGGTGTTGATCGGGTCGTCCACCCCGAACGCGACATGGGAGTCCGGATCGGGCGGAGTTTGACCTCTAAAAATATGATCGATTACTTGGATCTGGATTCAAACTTTAAGATGGCTGAGATCTTGATCACTAATCCGCGCTTCTTTGGACGGTCATTAGCTGAATTGAATTTTCGCGATAAGTACAAGCTAAATGTGATCGCGATCGCTCATAGTAAGAGTGAGATGAATCTGCCAGCCGCAGATGACGTTTTGGGCTTACACGACAGTATCTTGGTGGCTGGGCCGAAAGATGCGATCGATCAATTTGAAGAATTGATGAATTCTAAGTAAACTTAAAATATTCTTAATTATTGGCCCTTGCTTTTTGGGGGGCATTGGTCTTTAATTACTTTAGGGCAAGTGCTTGACTGATCAAGCCTTGTGCGATTAGTCTTGTAATCTAATATAAGAGTATTGTAATATAAATTAGTTGAGGTAGATTTTACCTACGTATCAATATATAGATTAGGAGAAAAATATTGAAAGAAAAGTGGACAAAGTTTTTTAAAAATGAGTATGTCACATTTGCTTTAAAAACAGTTTTTTATTTTGCTGTTTTATTTGCACTGGTCTATCTCTATAGTTACAGTGGTGTAAATCAACCACACTTTATCTACAACGAATTTTAGGAGTGATTTGTTTGGCAGAAAATTTAATCAAAGCGATCGATCACTGGGGGATCGAAACGCCAACTAAAATTGCCTATGATTATTTAGGTAAGACCAATACGTATGCTGAGCTCAAGGCATATTCTGATGCTTTAGCTAGTTATTTGGTCGAATTAAACTTACCTAAAGGTGCACCTGTGATCGTTTTTGGTGGGCAGACATTTGAAATGATCGCTGCTTTTTTAGGTGCAGTCAAAGCAGGACATGCTTATATCCCTGTTGATGCTCATTCACCACTGGAACGGATCGAAGTTATAAATGAGATCGCTCGTCCAGCTGCTTGTATCGCAGTCGAAGAGTTGCCTTTAGAATTAGGGACATTACCCGTCGTTACACCAGCTAAGTTGGCAGAAATTTTTGCGACAAAGGCTACATATGAAGCCTCTGAAAACTATGTTGCTGGAGATGATAACTTCTATATCATCTTCACTTCTGGGACTACAGGGGTACCAAAGGGTGTTCAGATCAGCCACGATAATTTAGTCAGTTTCAACAATTGGATGCAAACGGATTTTGGTTTGGCTAAAGATGGCATCTGTTTATCACAACCACCATATTCCTTTGACCTCTCAGTGATGGATCTCTATCCAACTTTGACAGCAGGCCGGCAACTGACAGTCTTGCCTAAGGAAACAACGGATAACTTCAAGGAGTTATTTGCAGTTTTACCTAAATTGCATGTGAGTGAATGGGTCTCAACACCATCATTTATGGATATTTGCTTACTACAACCAACTTTTGATGCAAAAAATCTTCCTGAATTGACGCATTTCTTCTTCTGCGGGGAAGAATTAACGCACAAGACAGCTGCGACTTTAAAACAACGCTTTCCTGAAGCTAAGATCTATAATACTTATGGCCCAACTGAGGCGACTGTGGCTGTCAGTGCAGTTGAGATCACAGCTGAGATCTTGGAAAAATATCCACGGTTACCGATCGGCCAAGCTAAGGCAGATACCACTATCGTATTGATCGATGAAGAGGGCAAACCAGTTGAACAAGGGCAAAGTGGTGAGATCTTGATCGCAGGCCCAAGTGTTTCAAAGGGATATTTGAATAATCCAGAAAAAACGGCGCATGCGTTTGTTGAGTTTGACGGACGTCCTGCGTATAAAACCGGTGATCTGGGACAATATGATGAAGCCGGACAGTTGTTGTATAAGGGACGGATCGATTTTCAGATCAAGTTACACGGATTTAGGATCGAACTAGAAGATGTTGATCATCATTTAGATAAAGTGAGCTATGTTGCTCAAGCTACGACAGTCCCACGGTATGGTAAAGATCATAAAGTCAGTCAATTGATCGCTTATGTGGTCAAAGATGAGACTAAGACAGCAGATTTTGAGAGTGACTTCAAGCTGACCCAAGCGATCAAACAAGAACTCTTAGAAACGATGATGTCATATATGATGCCTCAAAAATTTATTTACGTCGATTCATTGCCGTTGACAGCTAACGGTAAGATCGATCGCAAATCTTTGATGAAAGAGGTTAATGACTAATGCTTAATATGCAACCGTACCAAGATCCGACCTATTTTGTATTACTGGCGATCGGTCTCTTGCCGATCATGGTAGGACTTTTATACGGTCGACGCTTTAGAGTTTATGAAACGATCATCTCGTTTCTATTTTTATTGCTGACCTTTGGGGGCGTAAAATGGGAACAAGGGGTCGCCTTGATCGGATATATTATTTTTGAACTTTTGCTGATCTATGGTTACCTTGCTTATCGAAAACGTAAAAATGCTTCTTGGATCTTCAATTTGACTGTTATTTTGTCGATCCTACCGCTAGTGATCGTTAAGCTAGCACCAGTCATGAATAATGGTCGTGAATCGATCATTGGCTTTTTAGGGATCAGTTATTTGACCTTTAAAGCTGTGGGGATGATCATGGAGATCAGAGATGGGATCATCAAAGAAGTTGGACTAAGTGAAGTTGTCCACTTCTTGCTCTTTTTCCCAACGATCTCATCTGGACCGATCGACCGCTACCGCAGATTTTTAGGTGATTATAAAAAGGTACCCGCACGTGATAAGTATTTAGCTTTATTAGATAAAGCCATGTGGTATATCTTTTTAGGCTTTGTCTACAAGTTTTTACTGGCATATCTATTTGGGGTCGTAATGTTACCTAAGATCTCTGCTTTGGCTTTAGCTCATGGTGGCTGGTCATGGTGGGTGATCGCGTATATGTATACCTACTCGATGGATCTGTTCTTTGACTTTGCAGGTTATAGTTTATTTGCGGTCGGGATCAGTTATATTATGGGGATCCAAACGCCGATGAACTTTAACAAACCATTTATTGCCAAGAATATCAAAGATTTCTGGAACAGATGGCATATGACTTTGTCGTTTTGGTTTAGAGATTACATCTACATGCGGTTAGTCTTCTTTATGATGAAGAAGAAATTGCTCAAGAGTCGTATTGCGATCGCCAATGTGGGTTATTTGACGCTCTTTTTGATCATGGGCTTTTGGCATGGAGTAACTTGGTATTACATCGTCTATGGTTTGTATCATGCAGTGGCGATCAATTTGTGTGATATGTGGTTACGCTTTAAAAAGCGCCACAAAGAGAAGATACCGCACAACAAATTTACGGAAGCTCTAGCTATCTTTATCACATTCAATGTAGTTTGCTTTAGCTTCTTGATTTTCTCAGGTTTTTTGAATACACTATTTTTTGCATAGATAATTTTTGGAGGTTTTAAACATGAAAGATACAGTATTGGACATTTTAGAAGATTTAACAGGTAGCGATGAAGTAAGAAACGATCTTGACATCGATATCTTTGAAACTGGTCTTTTAGACTCAATGGGAACAGTGCAAATGTTATTGGAATTACAAGCTCAATGTGGCGTTGACGTGCCAGTTTCTGAGTTTGAAAGAACTGAATGGAACACACCTAACAAAATTATCGCGAAAGTAGAAAGTATGCAGTAATGGACGTAAAAAAGAAGCTCTTTAAGATCTTCGGTCCGATCATTTTGGCGGCTGTCCTATTGACGCTTTTGTTGATCTCACCCTTTAATTTTCGTAAGATCAATGATAAGACAGTTGAGGTAGCTGCCTTGTCCCAGTCAAAGAATATTTTTAAAGGGACAGTGGTGAAGCAAAAAGCTCTGGAAGAAAATTATGTTCCATTTTTTGGTTCTTCGGAATTATCGCGAATGGACGCCTTTCATCCAGCTACCTTAGCTAGTCACTATGATCGCAGTTATCGCCCATTTTTACTTGGGGGACCAGGATCGACCTCGCTTTCTCAATTTTTTGGGATGCAAGGGATCAATCAACAGTTGAAAAATAAAAAAGCTGTGATGATCATCTCACCACAGTGGTTTGTGCCTAAGGGAACCGATCCCGGGGCCTTTGGTCTATATTATTCCAATCTTGAAGCTGTTACGTGGTTGCGTCAGGCACAAGACGATAAGATGGACCGTTTTGCGGCTAAGCGTCTATTGCAGATGCCATCAGTCCAAAATGATACGATCTTAAAACAAGCGATCCAAAAAGTTGCAGCTGGTCAAGAATTGTCTAGCTCGATGAAGACATATCTTGATTTGAAATACAACCAATTGCAACACGAAGATGAATTGTTTTCGACACTGGCTTTAAAGGATAATACGCAAAGGATCACTAGAGTTGCGAAAGTCTTACCCGATAAGTATGATTTTGAACAACTTGATGCGATCGCTTATAAACTAGGCCAAGAAAACACAACGAATAATCCGTTTGAGATCAGTAATAAGTTTTTTGATAAGAATTTGCGCAAAAAATACAAGAAGTTAAAGGGAAAGCAAAGCAAGTACAGCTATGTAAGATCGCCTGAGTTTGCTGATTTCCAATTAGTCTTGAATCAATTTGCCAAAAATAATACTGATGTGATCTTTGTGATCCCACCAGTAAACAAACATTGGTCAGATTATACTGGCTTATCACAAGAAATGTTGCAAGATTTTAACCAAAAGATCACTTATCAGTTGCGACAACAAGGTTTCAACAATATCGTTGACCTTTCTAAGGATGATGGTGAGCGCTATTTCATGCAAGATACGATCCACTTAGGTTGGCGTGGTTGGTTGAAGATGGATCAAGCAGTAGCTCCATTTTTAACTAAAGATCAACCAAAACCAAAATATCAGATCGATAATTACTTCTACAGTAAGTCTTGGCAACAGCTCGATGGTAAAGATCTAGATCAAGTAACAAAATAAAACGCATCTAATACGGCAACTTTTGCTGTATTAGATGCGTTTTTTTAAGCTTTATTTTCCCTTAGTCTTATTATGAAAACTAGCACTAGTGAAACTAAAGTCAATATTATTCCTAAATATAAGCCGGGTGGAGTAAAGGTCAAAGTCACTTGATGTTTACCTTGGCCGATATCAAAACCAACGAAGGTATCTTGGATCTTGTAGGTCTTGACTGCTTTACCATCGACCTTTGCCTGCCAGCCCTTGCTATAAGGGATCGTCGTCGCAAAGAGTTGGTTTGACTTAGTGATATCGATCGTGCCCGTTAATCTGTGAGCAGTAGCTTTTGCAAGCTGCCACGAACTCTTTTGGAGCTGGTTTAGTTTTTGTTCGACCAAGGATCTATCCATGCGGTAGAGGACGAAATTCTCCAACCAAAGACTGTTTTTCTTGAATTTAGCGGTAATAACGACTTCATCATCACTCCCAGATACAGTCGGATTTAAAACGATTGTATGTCTGAAGGTCTTATAGTAAGGATACTCTTTACTCCCTAAATACCAAGTAGCAGAATCGCCATCGAGACTAGCACCGAGTGTCAGGTAGTAAGGGTCATCAGTCTCAGGTGTGAATTTAAAGATAATCTGCGCGGGTTTAGCCAGATCGGTCTTTTTGAAAAAGGCACCCGTAAGGTTGATCTGCTTTTTAGTATTTTGAAAGACGACTTCATTAAAATTAGCAGCATAAAAATACTTAGTCGTATTAGCTGAGCCAGTCGCTGCATTTAGCCAATTCGTCTGATAGGTCAGTGGCTGATTATAGAGAACTTTGAGTTGCTTTAATTTTTTATCAGCACTATAACCAAGTCCGATCGCATAAGGATTTTGATAGATCCTAGTTTGATCAGTCTGGGCGCGTAGGGAATAAAGCTTGGTATCGGGACGATAACTGGTAACATTAAGGTCGACTTTATCTGAAGCTCTTAGATCAAGTTCGGCCTTATCTTTAGCTTGAAGGAGGTATTTCATATCGAGCAACGAATCGCTGATCAAAGTTCCATTATAGTAGCCCACATAGTTATCGCCATCGGGTTGACCTAATTGACCATAGAAATCAGGGATACTTTTTTCAAGGGCAGAACTAAAGTAAGAACCTGTTTTTAGATCATGAGCCAAGCCATCGTCTTTAGTCCGACCATAAAGCTGAGCCGTTCGATAAAAGCCAGTATCTAATTGGGCCAATTTCTTTTGATCTTGGGCGATGACTTTAGTTGGCCCAGCAAACTCAGCTTGAGTCAAATAGCTGATGTTATTGAGCGAATAAGCCGTATTAACTAACATTTCAAAGCATACCAAGAAAAAGATGACTAGCGGTGTTAGTCGTTGGTTGAGCGGTGTCTTTTTGACCGTCAAGACGAGTAAGAGCAAAACATTGAAGAGAGCTGTGAGTAATAAAACTTGTTCTGATACGTAGTCAAAACTCTTGGAATTAAAATAAACATAGCTCAAGCCAGCTGTAAAGATCCCCAAGCAGATCAAAGATTGGTGATTTTTAAGGCAAAATTGATTTTCTTTGAGAGCCAAGGCAGCCAAGAAGATCATCCAAAAACTAACGACAAAGGAAAAGCGGTAGGGATACCATACGGGAAATTGCATCCCGTGCCACAATAGGTCGAGTGGTTCAAAGCATAAAGAAAGCCAAAGAAAGGTGCTCACTAAAAAGGCAGCTAGCTTTGAACGCCAGTCGGTCTTTAAGCTGATAAAATATAGCAGTGCGCCGATCAAAGCGAGACTACCGACAAAAAGGTTCGGGAATCCTTCGGGCATTTGTTCAAAATTAAATGCGCCGATCACAAATTTTGAAAGCATCTTGAGGGGAGCATATTCAAAGTGTAATTGGAAATTTTTTTCGGTGTATTGTCCTTTACTAGCGACCAACGAATAATAAGTTGGAACAAGGACAAGGGCCGAGACGCCAACAGCTAAAAGAGAACGACTTATAAAAAGGTAAAGCTGTGACCAAAACTTTTTGAGACCCGCAAAGTATGCTGTTTGATACCAAGCAAAAAATAAAACTAAAAATAGACAGATCATGTAAGCCATATAATAGTTGATGATCATCATTGCAGCTAGCCATAAGACGTAGGCGAGACTGCGCTTTTTTTGTAAGAGACGATATAAAGCTGAGATGATCAACGGTAAAAAGATCGGTGCATCTAGCCAAAGCATATTCAGTTGGTTAGCGATCATCCAGCCCATCAAAGCATAGCTGGTAGCAAGTGCTGGGATCATCCACCCATTCAATTTGAGTTCGTTTTTGAGTAAACGCCCAAAGGTATAGCCAGCACATCCGTATTTTAGTAGTAAGATGAGTAGACATCCAGCTGTCAGATATTTGCCAGGAAAAAAGACAAATAAGAGATTAAATGGACTCAATAGGTAATAGGCAGCTTCACCTATCATCGGGCCCCCTAAGGCTTTTGAAAATGAGTAGAGTAGTTCACTCGGGGAATGCAGCAAGGTATGGCGAAAATAAGCAAAAAAGTCGACATATTGCTGCCCCAGGTCGACTGTCAACACACTGGAGCTACCAAAGGGATAAAAGCCACGGTAGATAAAATACCCAAGCATGAGCAATACTGGAGTCCAAAAGCTCAAAACAAGGGGATAATGTTTTTTGAGATATTCTTTCATATCTAGCGTGATCCTTTCAAATTTTTGAATATTATCAGCTTATAGGATACCACAACGAGAAAAGGATTTCGAATAGTGCTTGTTTTAACTGGTCTTTTAAAAAATTTAGTATTTAAACGTCTGTATATCGTATATAATATAAAGGTAGTATCTGAGGTACCGATTTTAGTTAATTTGTGCTAGGATAATTCGTAGTGTTAATAATATTAGTAGAGGAGAATTGTGGTGAGATTCTTAAGAAAAGCGAATGCGCAAAATAAGCAAAAGCGTTCGCAAATACCATTCAGATTAAATTTTCTCTTTTTGATCGTCTTTTTACTTTTTGCAGCCTTGATCGGACAATTAGCTTATCTGCAGATCATTCATGGTCCTAAGTTCGAGTCGGAAGCAACTAGTAGTGACAATCAAACTGAGACCAGAAATGTGCAACGGGGTACGATCTACGATTCAACGGGAAAATTATTAGTCGCCAATAATACTTCACGTGCGATCACGTATACTAAACCGCTGAGCGTGACTTCAAGTCAAATGTATAAAGTCGCTAACAATTTAGTTAATTATGTCAGTGTTGAAACTGATACTTTGACCGAGCGTAATAAGGTCGATTATTATTTAGCTGATCCTAAACACACTGAAGCGGTCAATAAGCATATTCCCAATGCCGATACGATGCAAGATAATGAAAAATTGACTAAGTTGCAGACCGATTACGTTAAAAAGCACAACTTAGTCAAAAAGATGTCAGAGAAACAAGAACAAGCAGCTGTGTTATATGCCAAGATGGTAGGTGCTTATGCTTTATCGACCATCTATCTTAAGACAAGTGATGTCAGTGATACCGAGATGGCTGAAGTCGGCGAGCACTTGTCCTTATTACCAGGTGTCAAGATCGGCACTAGTTGGGCACGCTCTTATCCTAATGGTGAATCAGTTAAGAGTGTCATTGGGACTGTGACGTCAGAAAAGCAGGGACTTCCTAGCGATCAGATCAATAAATTACTGGCTGAGGGTTATTCGCGTAATGATAGTGTGGGTTCAAGTTATATCGAATCTCAATACGAAAATGCGCTCAAGGGAACAAAAGAGGTCATTAATGTTCAAACGCAAAATAATGAGATCATCAAAGAAGTCAAACAATATGGCGGTAGTCCCGGGGATAATCTGCAATTGACGATCAATGCGGATTTTCAAAATCAAGTCCAAAAGATCGTTGAGGATAATGTGAAAAATGCCGCTGGTAGCAATCCGTATATTCCAGGAGGCTATGCCGTTGTAATGAATCCTAAGACTGGTGGGATCTATGCTTTAGCTGGGGTCAGTCGTGACCTTTCCACGGGTGAAGTGAAAGAAAATGCACTGGGAACGATCAATCAGACTTTTGTAATGGGGTCTGTTGTCAAAGGGGCGATGGTCATGGGAGCTTTGAACGATGGTGTTATCACCCCGACCAACAATACTTTACTCGAAGAACCGATCAAGTTAGCTGGTACTGCGGCTAAGACATCTTGGTTCAACAAGACAGGGGCAGCTAACATGAGTCTTACCGCGGCCGATGCCTTACAGGTCTCATCTAACACGTACATGATGAAATTGGCAATGTTAGAAGGGGGCTTTAAATATACTTCGGGTGCAGCGCTCAATTTACCGACCTCGATCTTTGATAAATTGCGTCAAAACTTTAAACAATACGGTCTAGGTGTCAAAACTGGGATCGATATTCCAGGCGAAGCTAGTGGGTTTGAAGGGGCTGCCGATCAGTCACATATCGGTAATGCGTTAGACTTATCGTTTGGTAACTATGATGCGTATACTCCGATCCAATTAGCGCAATATGCTTCAACGATCGCTAATGGGGGCTATCGTTTGCAGCCACACATCCTAAAGTCGATCCGCAAGACGAATAGGGATGGTTCGTTAGGTCCTGTAAAATACGAAATGCAACCAAATGTTTTGAATGTCGTTGATGGTACAAAAGATCAATGGGATGTTGTTAAAACAGGTCTTTGGCGCGTGGTCCATGGTTCTAATACTTATCGGACTGGGGGCTCTATGGCTTCGGTAAAACCTGAGATCGCAGCTAAGACAGGGACAGCACAAACATTTTATAACAATACCGAGACTGAGACTTTAAGTGCGATCAGTTATGCACCAGCTAACGATCCCCAAGTCGTAGTTGTAGTTGCTTTCCCTAATATTACCGACTCCAACAGTAAGATCAATACTGAGACTGTCAAACAGATCTATGAAGCTTACTGGAAAACAGTTCAATCCAGTGATGGTTTTAAATAAATGATTTTTGATCGACTTTAAACAGGTAACAGGCGTGTTTAAAGTCGATTTTTTTGCTGTCAAGGAATTTTCCTTAACAAATAGCTAAAAAATACTGGTAATCGACGGCAAAAGATGATATGATATTAAACGTTGAAGATGCCAAGTGCATTTTTAGGAACTGATATGTATGGGAGGTTTAGAACATGCGTGTAAATATTACATTAGAATGTACAGAATGTCATGAACAAACATATTTGACAAACAAAAACAAGCGTAATAACCCAGATCGTCTTGAACTTAAGAAGTACTGCCCACGCGATCACAAGGTTACTTTACATCGTGAAACAAAATAACAACAGGTTTAAAACCCTGTTGTTTTTTTTTGAAAGTTTGATGAACCGGTTGCATAAAGGCAAGACCTCAGCTGTGGTTTGTGCTAAAATAGGATAAACCAGACCAAATTGGGGGACCAGTTATGAACAGCTTTCACAAAAAGCCGATCGTTACTTACGGACTGATTGCTGTCAATCTTTTAGTTTTTATTGGAATGACTCTAAGTGGCGGGACTCAAAATGCAGTCAACTTGATCGCATGGGGGGCTAAATACAACCCTTTGATCATTCAAGGTGAGCTTTGGCGCTTGTTCACGCCGATGTTTATTCATATCGGATTAGAGCATTTAGCCTTAAATCTATTGACATTGTATTTTCTGGGAGTACAGCTGGAACAGCTATTCGGCAAGTGGCGTTTTTTAGCCTTATATTTAATAAGTGGCGTGGGAGGCAACATCTTGAGTTTTGCACTCTCAAACAACATTTCAGCGGGGGCAAGTACTTCGCTGTTTGGGCTTTTTGGCGCCTATTTGATGCTAGGAGAATCATTTAGACAGAACCAGTATATCAGAATGATCTCACGGCAATTTTTAGTTTTGATCGTACTTAACCTTGGATTTGATCTCTTTGCAGGAGGTATCGATATTTGGGGGCACTTAGGTGGACTCTTGGCCGGCTTTTTGGCTTCTTATGCAGTCGGTGTGCCTAATGTAGGAGCTATTCCAAGGATGAAACGGATCGTTAGTGTTGTTGCTCTAGTAGTTGTATATGGATTATTGTTGCAGACCGGTTTCAATCACTGGCAATATCCAGTATAATTTTGAGGGAGAGGTTTTCATGAAGACGTTATATGATGTTCAACAGCTTTTGAAGCATTTTGGGATCTTTGTTTATGTCGGCAAAAGGCTTTGGGATATCGAATTGATGGCGATCGAGCTGGACAATTTATATAAAGCTGATGCGATCGATAAACAAGTCTTTTTGAGTGCCAAATTAGTCTTGACGCGGGAACACCGCATTGAGGAGCAATACGAAGCAGCTAAGGATATTTAGATTTGAGGAGACATATTAGTATGGACAAGAAACTTATCGGCGTTGACCTTGGTGGGACAACGATCAAATTTGCAATTTTAACAGCAGATGGTGAGATCCAACAAAAATGGAGTATTGAAACTAACATTTTGGATGAAGGTTCACATATCGTACCTGATATCATTGGATCGATCAACCATCACTTGAATTTATATGAAATGACACCAGACCAATTTATCGGTATTGGGATGGGGACACCAGGGACCGTTGATCGGGCTGCTGGCACGGTCGTAGGTGCTTACAACTTGAACTGGAAGACAGTTCAAAATGTTAAAGCTGAGATCGAAAAAGGCACAGGGATCAAGTTTGCGCTTGACAACGATGCTAACGTTGCTGCTTTAGGTGAACGTTGGAAAGGTGCGGGTGAAAATGCTGCTAACGTTGCATTTATCACTTTAGGTACCGGTGTTGGTGGCGGTTTGATCGCTGATGGCAACTTATTGCATGGTTTAGGTGCAGCGGGTGAAGTTGGTCATATCAACGTTCAACCTGATGGCTACCTTTGCACATGTGGTAACAAAGGTTGTTTAGAAACATATGCTTCAGCTACTGGTGTTGTACGCGTAGCACGTGATATGGCTGAAGAATTTGCTGGCGATTCTGAATTGAAGCGTGCTTTAGATAACGGTGAAGAGATCAGCTCCAAGATGGTCTTTGATCTAGCTAAACAAGATGATATCTTGGCTAAACGTGTTGTTGATCGTGTTTGTTATTACTTAGGGTTAGCAAGTGCTAATATCAGTAGCATTTTGCATCCAGAATATGTTGTTATCGGTGGCGGTGTTTCTGCTGCAGGGGACTTCTTATTGGATCAAGTTGAAGCTTACTTCAAGCAATTTGCATTCCCAACGATCCGCAATACGACAAAACTAAAATTAGCACAATTGGGTAACTCTGCTGGGGTTATCGGGGCTGCTTCTTTAGCTTTGGAATTTAAATAAACGTATTGATCAATTAAACAGTCTCGCTTTTGGGTGAGACTGTTTTAGTCTAGGAGGTTTTTTTTATGAATTTTGTATTGGGTGAAATTTCAGCATGGCTTTGGATCGACCTTGTTTTGGTCATTATCTTATTATGGATGCTTGGGACACAACTATATTGGTGGTACCGGGGCAAGAAAGTTGCTCATATCGTTGAAAGCGATGAGTTCAAACAAGGCCTACGTAAAGGACAAGTGATCGATCTACGCGATAGTGCAGAGTTTGGACGCTCACATATTTTAGGGGCAAGAAATATGCCATTTGCACAATTCAAACTCTATGAAAATGCCTTGCGCAAAGATGCGCCAGTTTATCTTTATGATACGACTAAAGCGATGCCGATCCGGATCGCAGCTCGTTTGAAAAAAGAAGGCTTTAACGACATCTACATTTTAAAGGGTGGTTACTCTAAATGGGATGGCAAAAAGAAAACTAAAAAAATCTAGTAGGTATGGGTGATGGCGATAAGGTTATCACCCATATTTTTGTAAAAAAGCTGTGAGGTAGGATCTATTAGGCTTTAAAATATCAAAAACAGCTATGATGCGTAATTTTGCATCATAGCTGTTTGTCGTGCTGCCCGACATTGAGGGCATTATTGATCTAACATTTTTTTGATAACAGGTACTTGTCCTAGTTCGGTAATATCTTCTTTGGAAAGTACGACTAGATTAGTATCTGATTCGGCAAGGTTGGTAAAAGCCGTGATACTTTGATCTTTGAAGTAATTATCATCAACGTTTTTTAAAGCTTCTTGGATCTTGGTGATCCGGTAACTTTCAGCGTCAGCCCGTGTTTTAGTCGCTTGGGCTTGGGCTTGTGCAGTTTCGACTAAGGCTTTATTTTTAGCGTCGGTCGTTAATTTGATGTTGCGTGCTTCCCCTTCGGCTCGAGCGATCGCAGCTACCCGTTCACGGTCGGCGGTCAACTGTTTGTCCATGGCTTTTTGGATCTCTTTAGAAGGGGTCAATTCATCGATATTGACCCGATCGACATTGATCCCATAGATATTTGTCAAATCTCCGATCGCATGTGCAAGTTCAGCATTGATCTTAGAGGTCGAACCTAACGCAGCGTTTAGATCCATCCGTCCGATGATATCACGTAGATGCCCCCGAACTAGTTGAGCCATGGATTCTACAGAGTCAGAGTTCTCATAAGTGTATTTTTTAGCATCAGTAACGTGATAGTTCAAAGTGACGCTTGCCTCGATCTCAGCATTATCTTGCGTGATGACAGAATATTTTTGTAAACGCAGTGGATGCATAGCTAATTCGACTGTCCGGATCTTTTGAAAGATAGGGACGTAGAATTGTAAGCCAGCATCGACTGAACGTGAATATTTACCTAAGGTCTCAACGAGTCCCTTACAGTTTTGTCGAACGATCTTGATCCCAAACATAATAGTTCACTCCTCTTTATTATTAAGTGGTCGTAAAGTTAAGATATTCCCCACCGCTTCGATGATGATATAATCGTGACCGAGTTTTAAGGGTTGGTTACTTTCGATCAAGTAGCGATAATAGATGCCATCGACTTTAACTAGACCATCGAGTTCATCAAATTGCCTAGCCGAAACGCGTTTGCCTAAAAACATTCGTTTCTCTAAGGCCTCAGAACTAGTGGGCTTAGTTAAAGATTCATCAACGATCGATTGCAATGTTGCATTGACACTTTTATTTTCTTCTTTAGCCTTCTTACTTAGTTTTTCTTTTAATGAAGCTGGCAACCGAAATAAGAAGGTCGTCATTTCATCTTTGTCCATAAGCATCCTCACTTAAAAATATTTTAGCATTACGATATCATTATGATATCGCTAGGGAACGATAAAGTAAATAAAAATACCCACTCTAGAAAATGGAGTGGGTAGCTTATCTATTATCCTTGATGGGAAGAACGGCGCTTGCGCAATGCACGACGACGATGTTGATCCAACACAGCTTCGCGTTCTTCAATCGGTTCAACTACAGTCTTCTTGAATGCGTAAACACAACCTGCAACTGCACTAAAAGCAGTTAACGTGCCAACTAAGAAGCCTTTACCAAATGTCTTCATAGGGGAATTCCTCCTTTTTGAATTACTACTCCTATTATGAATGATTAGCCAAAAAATATCCAGTATTTAACTCTTTTGGCTAAAAAATATGATAGTATTAATCATGTGAATAAATTAGTCTTGTAGAAAGGAAAGATAATGGCACAAAAGCTACTATTGATCGTGGGACCAACTGCAGTGGGGAAAACGGCATTAGCTGTTGAATTAGCCCAAAAATTCAATGGTGAGGTCATCTCAGGAGATTCGATGCAGATCTACCGTGGACTGGATATTGGGACGGCTAAGGTGACTCCCGCCGAAATGCAGGGCATCAAGCATTATATGCTTGATATAAATGAGATCGATCAGCGCTTTTCTGTAGCGGATTTTATTGCGCATTGTAAACAAGATGCCCAAATGATCGCTAAGGAAGATAAACTGCCGATCTTAGCTGGGGGAACTGGTTTTTATCTTCATGCGTTATTAAATGATTTTAAGCTGGGGCAAGATAGTTATGATCAAGCTGAGACTAAACGCAACAAATGGCATGCTTTTGCAGCTGAATATGGGCAAAAAAAATTATGGGAAAAATTAGCTCAGATCGACCCTAAGGCAGCTGCAAAGATCCCATTTCAAAATGAACAACGGGTCGTGCGGGCTTTAGAGGTCTATGAAAAAACTGGGAATTTATTTTCTAGTCAGGCTGATCAAGAAAGTTCAGCTTACGATGCCTTGATCATCGGTTTGACGACGGAGCGGGCTTTATTGTACGAACGGATCAATCAACGGGTCGATCTGATGTTAGAACAGGGCTTGTTGGAAGAAGCTCGTTTTCTCTATGAGCAAGGTGGGGCTGAATTGCCTCCAGGAAAAGGGATCGGATATAAGGAATTTTATCCATATTTTGAGGATAAGAGCACGCTTGAAGAGGCTGTTTTGGCAGTCAAACAAAATTCACGACGCTATGCCAAACGTCAATTGACATGGTTTCGCAATAAAATGGATGTTAATTGGTTTGATATCGTACAACATCCAGCACAAAAAGAAAAAATTATTGAGTTGGTTACGGACTGGCTCGCAAAATAATGGAGGATTTTCAATGTTAAATTCATGGAAACAAAACTTACCAGAGGATCTGATCGCAAAGGTGGCGAAAGTTGATGAAAAGATCAGCGGTCACTTACAAAAGATCGATGAACAAGTGCTCTACAATCAACAACGCTTGTTAAGTTTATTTAGAAAACACCGGGTCGCTGAAGAAGATCTAGTTGGTTCAACAGGGTATGGCTTTGATGATATGGGACGTGAAAAACTTGAAGCGATCTTTGCTGACTACTTTAAAGTCGATGACGCTTTAGTTCGTCCGCAACTTATCTCAGGAACACATGCGATCGCAACTGCTTTTTACGGTGTTTTACGTCCTAAAGATACGCTTTATTATATGACAGGGATGCCATATGATACGATCCAACAAGTTATCGGTGTTGTGGGCGATAATCCAAAAACGCTCAAAGAATATGATATCAATTTTGACTACACTCCATTAAATGAACAAGGCAAAGTCGACTATGATGCAGTCAAAGAAAAATTACAAAATGATAAGTCGATCAAGATGGTCGCGATCCAACGCTCACGTGGTTATGCGACCCGCGATAGTTTCGTTGTTGATGAAGTTAAAGAAATGATCGAATTTGTAAAACAATATGCCCCCAATGCAGTGATCTTCATCGATAATTGTTACGGTGAATTTTCCGAAACAACAGAACCATCATTTTATGGAGCAGATCTGATGGCGGGTTCATTATTCAAAAATGCTGGTGCGGGGATCGCTAAAGGCGGTGCCTTTATCGTTGGGCGTAAAGATTTAGTGGCTCAAGCAGCGGCGCAACTTTATGCTCCTGGTTTAGGTAAGGCTGAAGGTCCAACTTGGGGCTATCTACGTGATTTCTATCAAGGTGTCTTTATGGCACCACATACAACAGGTGAAGCGATCAAGGGTGCGATCTATACGGCTGCTTTGTTAGAAGAACTTGGAATGGAAGTTTCGCCTAAATGGGATGCACCGCGAACAGATCTCGTTCAAACGGTCACATTTGGTAAGCCAGAACCAATGATCAAGTTCTGTGCTGCGATCCAGCATAATTCACCGATGAATGCTTTTGTTGATCCAGTGCCAAGTTATATGGATGGCTATGAAGATCAAGTTATTATGGCTTCCGGGAGCTTCACAGAAGGTTCAACGATCGAACTTTCCTCTGACGGTCCTTTGCGTGAGCCATACTGTCTCTATATTCAAGGTGGTCTATCTTATGCGCATGTTAAATTAGCCGTCACGGAAGCCGCCAAAGAAGCATTTTATAAGGATTAGTCAGTCAAAAGTCGGGTCTATACTCGGCTTTTTTTACTAAAAAAATAAATATTTATTATTCTATGTTATAAAATGTAACATAAGTGGTTGACAATGCAATTTAGAGTTGCTATGATAATGGAGTGATCTAAAGGAGGATGTTATGAAGGAAAAAGAGTTACGCCGCTCATTGGCTGTTTTGCCGATCGGGACGGTCATGAAACTTACCGATCTAACTGCACGACAGATCCGCTATTATGAGGAACAGGGATTGGTCATACCTGAACGAAATGAAGGCAATCGTCGGATGTATTCGTTGAATAATATTGATAAATTATTAGAAGTCAAAGATTATTTAGCTGAGGGTATCAATATGGCAGGGATCAAGCAGATCTATGCCGAACGCGCCCAAGAAGAGGCAAAACGCCAAGCTAAACGTGAAAAATCGTTGACGGATGCTGATGTTAGACGGATCTTACATGATGAATTCGTGACTGTCAGCGGTTTGAGTAAACAAAATCAATTTTCTTTCCGAAATAACGGTCTCTAATCAAATTACAAGGAGCAATCAGTATGGCAAAACCTAACTACACCAAAGATGAAATTCGTAAAATGGCAAAAGATGAGCATGTGCAATTTTTGCGCTTAATGTTCACTGATCTCTACGGTACGATCAAAAACGTAGAAGTTCCGATCAGCCAACTTGATAAAGTGTTAGATAATAAGATGATGTTTGATGGTTCTTCGATCGATGGCTTTGTGCGGATCGAAGAAAGCGATATGTGGCTTTACCCAGATCTCTCGACATGGTTGATCTTTCCGTGGGGAAGTGAACACGGAAAAGTTGCGCGTTTGATCTGTGAAGTTTACAATGCTGATCGGACACCATTCTATGGAGATCCAAGAAATAATTTGATCCGTATTTTGGATGAAATGAAAGAATTAGGTTTTACTGACTTCAACATTGGACCTGAACCAGAATTTTTCTTATTCAAACTAGATCCTGAAACAGGTAAGCCAACCACACATTTAAATGACAAGGGAAGTTATTTTGACCTTGCCCCTGTCGACTTGGGTGAAAATTGTCGACGTGATATCGTGTTGGAATTAGAAAAGATGGGCTTTGATGTTGAAGCTTCACACCACGAAGTTGCTCCTGGTCAACATGAAGTTGATTTTAAATACGCAGATGCACTACATGCCTGTGATAATATCCAAACATTCAAACTGGTTGTTAAAACTGTAGCTAGAAAATATGGACTACATGCAACATTTATGCCAAAACCACTTGATCGGATCAATGGGTCAGGGATGCACTTGAATATGTCACTTTTCAATGAAAAGGGTAATGTTTTCTTTGATGAAAATGCTGAAGAACAACTTTCACAAGAAGCTCGTTACTTCTTAGGGGGCTTGATCAAACATGCGCGTAACTATACAGCGGTCATGAATCCAACGGTCAACTCTTATAAGCGTTTAGTTCCAGGTTACGAAGCTCCAGTTTACGTAGCTTGGTCTGGCCATAACCGTTCACCATTGATCCGTGTACCGATCGCTCGTGGTTTGTCCACACGGGTCGAATTGCGTAGTGTTGATCCATCCGCTAATCCATATCTTGCGGTAGCTGCTGTCTTAGCCGCTGGGTTAGATGGTTTGAAGAATAAGATCGAACCACCAAAACCAGTTGACCGCAATATCTATGTTATGGGTGAAGAAGAGCGCAAAGCTAATGGGATCGAGGATCTACCATCGACCTTGCATAATGCGCTAAAAGCTTTGCGGACTGATGAAGTGATCATCAATGCGATGGGCCCTCATCTATACAACAACTTTGTTGAAGCTAAACGTTTAGAGTGGGAAGCATATCGCCAAGAAGTATCCCAATGGGAACGCGATCAATACTTAGAACTCTATTAATTATGAAACATTAGTTAAAAAACCTGTCATTTTTACGACAGGTTTTTTTGCTATTTACTGATAAGAACTGGGTGGTGAAGGGTGATATCTTTAACAGAAAAACGTTCTAAACCGAGATGAACGATATCTTTGGTAAAGACGACACGGGTCTGCTTATCTGATATCTTAAGTGTCACAGCGTCGAAACGATTTTTGATCGAATCAAGTTTGCCACTGAGTGTTTCAGTCGAGCCATCTTTTAGGGCTAAAGTGAGGGTAGCTGTTTTTTGAGAGCGGATCGCTTGTTGTAAGAAAAGGGCAAGTTGTTTTGGTGGGATACTTGCAAAATCTGTTGTACGTGGAGTGGGCGTTGTTTGTTCGAGTTCGAAGAATAATTGTGCTTTAGTATGGAGATTTTTAGTCAATTTGCTCAAATTTTCAGGGCTGAAGAATTTTTTAAGTGTCATGGTAAACACCCTCCTAGAACATTTGTTTGATATTTATATTATATGAACATCCGTTCGATAAATCAAGAGAAAGTTTGGATAAAAATATATTGATGTAAATCAGAGGAGTGGTTAACTGTTACCAAAAACATAGAATAATGTGTTATAACAAACCATGGAAAGAAGTAAAAATGTGGGTGGTTATTATGACAATGT